>Ga0209671_1003882_pt1 | contig 14582 bp, 12 predicted proteins | sample WorMetHERISLAND2_2_FD_187401 | JGI IMG/M metagenome (GOLD analysis project Ga0209671, IMG submission 187401) | Marine gutless worms symbiont microbial communities from Max Planck institute for Marine Microbiology, Germany - Olavius geniculatus... | ecosystem: Host-associated > Annelida >... | reverse complement strand
CTGGCCTACGTCCTTCACTAGCCAAGTTGGAACTGGATCCAACTGGCATGTCTTGTTTAGAGCCGAGCCAATCATCTTCTCTACTTCGTCGTGTGTCACGGCAGTCTACTGGGAAAGTGTTGGCGTCACCTTGAGTGGAACATCATACAGTGGCGTTGTCGCAGTGAAAGCACGAACTAAGTTGACTTTGTCCTTGAAATATGTGGCGAACTCGTCAGCAGTCTTGCTACCAGTCTCCTCGATTACTGCTTCACCCACTTCTCCGTGTAATGTACACCACAGCTTCTGTGAGTTGCCACTGTTTGCCGAAATCGTGGTGCACCAGAAACTGCTACGTTTGGCTTCATAAAATTCACGCATGGCCTTCAGCTTGTTCGCTTAAACTCGCTTGTCCGCATCAGTTCGTTTGCGCCTAAAGCGTCTTTCGGCTGTTCTGGCTTTACGACGAGCGTCGAACCAAGGCGTAGCCGGCCGCGGCCTGCGACACACCGTGACCGCAGGACAGTGCTTGTCAAGCAGCTGCATCATCACGTCACGGTACAGTACAACAAGATCATCCGCCGACTTGTCGCTGAGCTGCTCAATGTTTGAACACAGCTGTGAAGCAGCCAGGTCACGTGCAAACAGTGCCAAACACATCTTTCTCGTATCTTTTCCAGGCTCGACAACTGACTGGTTGCGGCGCGTCGATCGGTCTTCGCAAACGAATCGTAAAACGGACGAGCGCATGGTCCGAGATGAAGCCGCCAACATCCACATCAGAAATGTCAGTGTCGCTTCTGGCGATGACGAGATCTAGTGTATGCCCAGCAGTGTGCGTGGCCGTTGTGACATGCTGGACGTAGCCGAATGACTGCAGCAGATCGGCGAGATGCACGACGTCGGCGCAGCTGGCGTCGTCAACATGCACGTTAAAGTCTCCACAGATGACGACTGGACAGCTGTAGACTGACAAACGTTCAAACATCGTCGCTAGTTTCTTGAACGCACTGGACACCTCTTGGCTTCGAGGCCGGTAGACGCCAAGCAGCACGAACTGGCCGTCTCGAGTTAATCTGCCGCCGCATAAATACTCAAAAGTAGAGACGTCAAGGTCAAGCACCTTTTTCTGCAACATGACGACCTCTCGATACAGAATGGCTAGACCACCGTGGTTTTGGAACTCGACGGTGTTGACGGCTGCGCCGGGTTGTATCGGTCTTGCAGCATCTATGCAGTGGTAGCCAGGTGGAGTAGCACGCTTCAGCGACGACGACTGAGGTCCCTTGTGCCATGTCTCTGTAACGACGAGCACGTCAAGACGCTCGTCGATGATGGTGCGACACAGCGTCGCCGTTTTACTGCTCAGTGAACGCGCGTTGACGCAGCCCAGTGACAGGCCGCTGGAGCTGATGGCGTTGGAACGTTGCGCCTCGTCGTGCTTGAATACGGGCGCGACGTGCCGTCATTGACGTAGTGGCCGCCACAGCCGGTAACTAAAAATAGTCTTCCTGACACTCCGGCAGGTGTAACGTCATGTCTGTTTAGAGCTAGCAGCTCATCTCTTGTGTACACGGCGAAGGTCAAAGTCCAACCAGCATACTGACATCGTGGATTTTTGGCGCGATGAAAACTGTATCTTCTGGCCGTAATCCGTCCGCGAAACAGTAAAGCAAACGTACTGCAACAATCTGTGAACAAAGCGCTGCAACACGGTTTGTGACAACAGCTGTATTTCCGCTCAGAAACGTCAGAAATGAGCGAAATATAAATGACGAAAACATACGAACCGCACACAAATAGTAATAGTAGTACTTAGCAAAGGCAGCAGTAACTGTAGCAACAGTAATGAGTCATGATGACAATGCTAACAAATCTGTGTTAGTTTGACTAAATTCAATTTCAGTTAACTGTTTTGAAGATTTGTATTATATTGAATAAATTAACTGATATTCCATTGAACAGCTGTCAATTCTGTGTTCATGATATTCGCTAATTATACGAGTAGTCATTTATCAGACTTAGTGCTTATGATCAAGTCAGAATTTGACTATAGAAGTTTTTTTACTATCTGTAAGTTGTTCAGCTGGCTCAATACACTTACACACCAAACTCCAGTACTTGATCTGTTGCAGGCTGGTTTGTTGCAGAGCAACTTGGCACATATTTCAATCAATTGTTGTTTATAATTGATGCCAAAGTTGGCAGTTTTTGTTTCATTTTGTTGTATTTGTTCCAGCAAGTCGACACAATGGCAAAACTTGTGGAAGACATAATGGCAAAAACAAATGAACTTCTGCAGCCCAATCCAGGTACACTGTACTTGATATCCATCTTTACTTGCCTCACCTGTCTGTGACTAAGTTGTTTGTGCATTTTGTAGGTATTTTTTTTATCTGGGGATGGTTTGTTTGTTTTTGTTAGCATTATTTTTTGCTTGTGAAAATATTTATTCAGCAGAACAGTAGAATCAACATAATCAGAGAAAGCAGACACAAGACACCTACAATGCCTCAACAATCGGTAGCAACTGCGAGAAATAATTTTTGTTATGCTCAATGTGTATATAATAATGTACTTAATTGTACTTAATGTTTGTATACCCTTTTTAAAAATGTTTGTTACTTGACAGTTTTTCCAATAAATTTAGTTTTAAGTCAGATTCATTTGCATATTTTCTCTCGTGTTCATCTTAGGTTCGATTGCCGGTGATTGAATTGACCTGTGATATGTCATGTGGGCCATTTACTCCATTCACTCGGTCAGTGTGTATAAATGTTTTGCACGTGTGAAAGCAGCAGCATCGGTTACTGCTGCTACTGCTGCTGCTGATGATGATGATGATGTGTTTGTCGACTGCTGCAGCTGTTCGTGCTAAGATGGTGGCCATGAAAGGTGTGTCGAAACTGCGTGGTCAACATGGTACATTGCTCTATCCTCAGCCGGAGGGACAGCTCGGCGAATGCATGTCCAAATATGGCAGGGAACTGGGAGATGAATCTCTACTGGGTAAGTACAGTTGTAATAGTAGTAGTAGTAGAGTAGTCGTTGTAGTAGTCCAAAGGACACCTCAGTGAATGTGATAGGGAACTTTGGAGATGAACTTCTGTTGGGTAAGTATAGATGACAATTGGTAAACTCATCATAATCATCACTTCTGCTTAGGAAGTCATGTTTTGGGTCTGTTATTACCTTCGCGAAGGAGGTACTGTTTTTGCCAGACTTTGTTTGTCTGTTTGTTTGTCTGTGTGTTAGCAAGATAACTCAAAAAGTTATGGACGGATCTTTCTGAAATTTTGAGAGTATGTTGGGAATGGCACAAACTACCAGTGGTTCAATTTTGGGGGTGATCCAGAAGGAATCCAGGATTCTGGATCACTTTGAAATTTTTATTACCATTGCGTTAAAGGGGGCATAAGGGAAACCGCTGCAAAACCAAAAATGGTGCTGCCACTTAGTGAACAACATTGCCTTGGTGGAGGTGTGCGGGCTTTGAGTGCTTTCTAGTTTCTTCTTTTTTATTCAAGATAGCTCAGAATGTTGTGAATAGATGTTGATTGGATTTCTTGGAGCTGTTGGTCATGAAGGATAAACTGATTAGATTTTTGTGGCAAATCAGATAGTTTTTGTGGAGTCTGATTGTGGTGTAACAGTGAATAAGTAACCAGACATTGCTACATTTGCAATAACTTATTAGCTAAACATTGTGGAAATTTAATGTCATCACTGCTGCAGGACAAGCACTGACGGAGTGTGGAGAAAGTTACCGGCAGCTGGCTGAAGTTAAATATTCTTTGGAGGACAGTGTGCGTCAGAATTTTATTGAACCGTTGCTGCATCTGCAGTCAAAAGACCTTCGAGAAGTCAATGTATGTAATCTACTTGTGACTCTTTGTTCATTTGCAGCTTGTCTGATTCTTTTAGCTCTTGGCTGCTGCTTCATTTATGCCTCGTTCCTTTTCTGTTGTTGCTCCTTCTGTTTGCAATCAACTATCTGCCAACATTAGGACTGCTGGCAGTCTAGGTAGGTTTAAGTCCAGGCTTAAAACTGAGCTGTTCATTCCAGTCAGCACTGCACTGTCAGAGCACGTCTGATTCACATCTCTGTGATGATGAACCTTTATCAGGTTGTTTTTAGATTAGATTAGATTGGACTAGGGATTAGATTGGATTAGATTAGAATTTGTATGCAACTTTGAGAGTGGTTGGTTAACAATGTTGAATTTCTACACAACTTTTTTGACTTTACTTCTTGTTTTCAACATTTTTGGCCATTCACTCTTAGTCTCCATGAACTGAAGGCATTGGTGTTGCCAGCTATTGCAACAGATATTACAGTAGCATTGTCTGTCTGTCTGTATATCAGTCTGTCACACCATAGCTCTGAGACAAAATAAGAATAACATGCATAGTATAGCTGTACTGCACACGAATGCAGGCAATGGATGGCCTCATAATGTGCTGCAGTACTATTAGCTGACGCCAATCAGCTGCTACTTCTAAGACCCTGAAATACTGCTGCTCATTTGATGTAAAACGTTCTGTAAGCACTATCACTATCACTTTCACTTTTTTGCTTTGATGTTTAATAATCCAAACCTATTTTGTGTGTTTCTTCTAATCACCAAGCCGACTGATTCCAGTTCCCAGTAATACAAGATCTGCATTGTTAATGATTGCAATTTGAAGCAGGATTATCCTGTATTTATAAGGTGAAGTGAGAACTTGAATGGCTGTTCGATGGGCGGTTATGTCGGGAATGTTCTTATCAAAGATTATCAAAATCTGATGATCCTTGTTTAAGTTACAGTCAGTTATGTTCTGGGGATCCTATTTTGAGACACCTAGTGTAGTTCCAACAGTGCTGTGCATTGCAATGCAGTTTCATCGGAAGAAGATGAGTGGCCGACGACTGGATTACGACTGCAAGAAGAGGAAGCAACAGAAAGGTCGGTTCTATTCTTATATCATCAGCTCCTGTTTTCTTGTTCACTTACTTACTTGCTTATGATTTTACCTTTGATGCACGATTGCTACATTTGCACAGTTTTGCATATGCTGCTGTTGCTGCTAATTTTGTTGTTGGGGTCTGTTGTACTTACTTGGGTAGTCAAGTTTTGTCGTTGTGAACTTCACTGATAGTTTAATTGGCAATTTTCCGCTAAACCTATTGGTGAAAATTTTACTTGGAAAATTGGTCGATATATGGTGAAGATATTGACACGATTTTAGTGGTGTTTTTTTCTGAGTTATAGTGTAGCACCAACAGCGGTTTTACAGAGCATTGCATGTTGCATGCCATTGCTATTCACGGCATGTTAGGTTAGTGATGTGCTCATATTTAATATTTTGTTAGTGATTTTCTAACTCGATGTTGTTGTGCTTTTACGCACAAACAAACTCGGTTCTGTGGTTGCATTTGTTTGTTGTAGATCGTGAGTTCACGTTTTTGGTTTGATTTTGTTTTTTTTTTGTATATTAATGTTCCAACAATTTGGCATATTAACAAGCTTTGTTACAGTAACTGTAGTAATATAGTGCTAATGCTATAACTGGATTGCTGGCCGGTTGTTTTAGGGGTCTAGCATTATTTTTAGTGACTTGCAGAGAAGTTGGCCAGTTAAACCAGAAAAAAGTGCAAGTTATGAAATAGTGCTTTATGGATGCATTTTTAAATTTAGATAAAAATATGTTTGTAATAGGTTGTGACTTGTGTAGTGGTTAACATGTTTTTTTGTTCCACAAGGTTAATCACCACTGGGCCCGGTTAGTACCTGGATGGGTGTTCATCGGCCGATGGGTAAACCACCTTGGTATGCAACCAGCCACTAAGGTCAACTCAGCCTAGCCATCCCTCTGTGGGTAGATGCAGTGAGTACCAGCAAATGCTGGAGGCATAAGTGAACACTGGCACACTAGCCTTGCAGTGTAAACTGGTGCCTGACTGAGGGCTAAGGAAACTGAGCTCAGCACTGTTGTATGGGCTTTATGGCTTGGAAAGCCCTATAGATTGTACATGCATAGTATATTTTATAATTAAAGTGAACCAGACTTTTAACTATTTTGTTAGTGGTTTATTTGATTTTTTTGTATAATTGTCATTTCTGTGTAGTTTTGTAATGTGCATTTGTCTGTTTTTGCCGTTTTGCTCAGCATTTTGTTACTAATTTAGCTAGAAGCATTCAGAGAGCACAGATTTCAGCACAGACTTCTCATTTTCCTATGCAATTTGTTTCCTGTCAGTATTGGGCTCCATATAATCGGATAGGAATTGAATCTGGTGATTTGTTTTATCGGAAATATTAGTATTTATTGTTATTATTGGGCAGAATCTCTGTGGTGCAAGCGATTCCATGTATAGCTACACGTTTGTCCATAGCGTGATCTCTCTGTTGTTTGTCACATTTTACCACCTACTTAACCCGTTTGATGAATATTTAATGCCATTTGGCAAGTACACTTGTGTGGTCTATTGACACGTTGCATTAGATGGGCTTCCTGTTCCCAAAAGCCAAAGCATGCGGTTGCAAATTGCTGATGTCACCTGGCAAACAGTGGCGTATCAAGCCCGTTGGCCGCCTGGTGCGGACTTCAAGATTGGCGGATCAAGGCTTCAGCCAAGAGGAGCGTGGAATATCTTTTCCTTTTCTCCTCTCCCTTTTCCTCTCGTTTTTCCTTCTTCTTCTTGCCATCCTTCCCTATTTTTTCTTTTCCCTTTTTCTCGCTTCTTTTCCATTAGAAGTAAAATCTTTTAAACAGCTAGGAGGTCTGGGGGGCGCCGTGAGCTTTCCAGAGAGGTCTGGGACTGAGCCCCAGCCGAAATCGAATTTGGTGCATTTTAGCTTTAAAATATGACATCTGGTGGCAACAATTTTAATTCTTTTTCCGATACACGAATATATTGATTACCAATTTGCATATAGCCTAAAGTGTTCACTCCCGCTTAGGGGCGCAAGGGTGGGAGGGGGGCGGCTGCACGTCCCGCTTTTCATTCTTGGATCCGCCACGTATATATGCCCCCCACCTTGGTCCTGTAATGACCTATGGGGCATGCCCGGCAAGTAACGTGTCTCTTCAAGCTCCGGGTACTTTTAATTCCTTAATATTTAGGCACGCAGAGTTTTCATGGCATGCTTATGTTTCAGTTATCTGTGTCTGTAATAAATACGATTAATTGCATTGTTATTATTGGATGCATGTCTTTTTGCCGCCCCCTAGAACGTGCCGCCCGGTTCGGTTCGCACCCCCCTGCACTCCCCTCGCTACGCCACTGCTGGCAAACAGAAACAAGGAGCTATTCCACATTTTGCCAAATTCCTTTGATGCTTGTTATTGTAATTACTATTATTACTGACATGATTGAAATCATCATTGTCGTCATCATCGCCATCATTGCCGTTATTATATTATTTCTCAACCACTTTGTTTAATATAATGTTACATATTGCAGCATCGACGGTGTCTGAGTATGAGATTCAGGAGGCTGCGGAGAAGTTTGAGGACAGCAAGCAGCTTGCGGAGTCTGCAATGATCAACCTATTTGACAACGAGGTCAGCACCAACATGCATCTATTTGTGCCAGCCAGTCAGTCAGTTGAGCAATCAGTAATAATAGCAGCGAAACAACATACTTGTTTCAAGGGCTGTCCATGGCTCTGCATAAGGATAATGGAGTCTCATTCTTATGCCCTTTTTTGTTCGATTAGTCCACCATGGCAGTCATTTACATCTTGTACAGTTTTTCACCTGTGTGAGTTTTGTACTGAGTGTGTGAATAGTTTGGTGGTGTGGCGTAGTTTGTAACGTGTTTCGGATGAAACGAAGTTACTCTACGCCAGGCCCGGTTAGCATCGCGATGGATGACTGCCTGTGGGCAGGTAAACCATCTCGGTGCAAAGCTTGCCAGCTAGGTTGACTCAGCCTTTTACCCTCTGTGCTATGGTAAAATGAGTACTAGCAGTGGTCACGCCCATCGCTAGGGAAGAAACGGCGAGTTCTGCGTACCAGTAGCCCCTGTAGCCAGGACTGCTAGTATACTGACCCAGTCTGTTAAAGGCGCTGGCTGTTAACTTGGCCGGTAACTTGAGCTGGCCATCCGGCCGACCTGGGCTGTATGCTAGCTTAATTGGGCTTAGTACTGTGGTGGGTGACTGCCTGCAGGCAGGTAAAACCATCGCGCCGGCTTCGCCCTCGCCAGCTCAAAGCGCTGTAAAGGGGATGAGCTCCCACGCAATGGACCTAGGTTTATGCGGAACCTTTTTCTTCTTCTTCTTGTGTGAATAGTAATAGTAATAATATTCACATTTTTATGGCTCCGTTAGGTCGTAACTTCAGTCAGTCAATCACTCAGTTAATCAGTTGATCAGTAAGAGTTGATTTTGCAGTAGAGTTAATAGTAAAATGATAGTATGCTAAAATAGTAGAAGGTAACGATAAGATTCTGTGCTTAGAAACTGTTACTGACTTTGTTACAGTTTCTCCGGTTTTTTGCTCCAACGTTATGATGTCTTGATGGATGGGACATTGGACTGGCCAAGAACTAGCCAGGAGTTGAACCTTAGTAGTAGTAGTAGTTGTTCAACTGTTGTTGTTGTTGTTATTGTACTAGTTGTTGTTGTGTATGTAGGTAGAGCAGTTGTCTCAACTGGCAGCATTCATTGATGCTGAGGTCTCCTACCACCAGCAATCATTGGACGTTCTGCAAGCTCTGCAGGACGCTCTACGGCGCAAGTATGCATTCCTTTGCTGTAGTAGTTGTTGTAGCTGTAGTGGTAGTAGTAATTGTAATAGTTGTTTTTGTTGTTGTAGTTGTTGTAGTATTAGTGGTATTAGTTGTACTTGTGGTAAATGTTGACTTTATATCAACATTCAGCAGTCATTGGGCACATACTGTGAGCTCTACCATACTCTGTTGTCACTGTCCATGGTAGCAACACAGCACCATCACTAAGTTTTTTGTCTGTTTATTTTTCTGTCTTTTTTCTCTGTTTATGTGCTGCTGAGTGCTGATGCTATTGTATGCCAGCATTGCTAAGAGCATTAGCAATGCTAGGGTAATATCGTGAATTATCTGTGTCAAAGCAAAACAGAAAATGTGGTTATGTTTTTGGGTCAGTCAGTTTTTTTCAGCCAGATTTACTCAGAAAGTTACAAACGGATTGTGTTGAAATTTTACATTGCGATGGAACATGGTCCGTGATATGCAAAGTCCTTGAATGTTTTACTGCTACTACTACAACTGTAACTACAACTACAACAACTACTACTGGGTTCTGTGTGTATCAGGTGTAGTGAAGCTGCCAAGCGGCCGCGCACAGAGCACGTGCCAAAGCGAGCGACGTCGTCACGTAGTTCAGTGAGTTCACCCAGCTACGACAGCGGATATTCACCATCTGATACTGCACACAAGCTGTCACCTTCCTCACAGACACGCGGTACAGATACTACTACTACTAGCTAGAACAACAACAACAGTTACTACTACTACTTCTGCTGCTGCTGCTGTTGCAGCTATCGCTGCAACTACTGTTAATGCTACTAGTACTGGTAGTACTATTGCAGTTTTTTAAGAGTACTAGGTGGCTAGGTAGATAAGTGCATTTCAAACAAAAAGTCACAACGTCTCATTTGCCTGGGGCCATATGCATAACAATGTTGGAACTTCATTTCCAAACTAAAATTGATTAACGATGGACGTAGTGCTAAGTCGGTATGCATAACAATGTTGTAGCACTAGTCAGACGCCTACGTTCGAACTAATGCTAATCACTCCAGCAACCTATTGTAAATATTCAGTCGGTCATTGTCAATGTACACTAACATTGCTAAGGACAAAATAATGGCAATTATTATTATGCATGCATCGTAGAAGACTTCTATTGAATCAGTTGTAGTATTTATACTAATTCTAGTAGTAAAAGTTACTGGATGAGACATTTATTATCTTATACTTCAAAAGCACGAACAGAAAATATTTCCGACAGAATCTCAATGCTTTCAGTAGGTCCTGTGCCTTGTCAACGTGATGTGATGTGTTTTTTGCACTATTGCACTGAAAGATGTGAGATGGAGCTCTGATTTAATTAGTCTTGATACCGACTCATCTTTTGCTGCAAAGAACCTTCACTGTGGTAAGCCGGTGTTAACTAAGCAAGGCTTCTGTTGCCGGTTATGGTTAGGATTTGCTTGTACATGATAAGCTTTCTGGTCAAAAATGATCACATTTCTAACAGTCTGTGAAAGTCTGTTAGTGAGAATGCAGTACTTAAGAAATTGCTGACAAAATGCGTTTAATTGACCAACTGTTTTCTTTTTTTCACTGTTGGAAGAGTGCAGCTAACATTATTTATCTTACCCAAAGTGTCAGATTCAGCAGGTTTTCCCACTGGCATTGTGTGCTATATAAATTTACTTACTTACTTTTTTTACTTAATTTGCAATGCCACTTTTATTACTGGTAGCTGAACTTTTTGCTTTTAATCGCTTGTTTTCCACATTTTGTGATGGTTTGTGTCTATGGCAGTGGCCAAAAGATACAATGAAGGGGGGTGGGTAAAAACTGCCCATTTTGGCAAACTCTTGTTTCTCTTCTTTGTAGCTAAATAGCAGTGACTTTACACAGTGGTTTCATGCACCTAGTTCTGTGCACCGACTTCTGTTCATGCCGTTATGGCACGAAGTAACCTTTCATGTACTGGTACTATTGAGAGACTAGTAGCGCTTACGTATTCTATTCGTTGTTCAGGTTGTCACATTCTTGCGTGTAGTAATTAGCTAATACTTAGTGTTTGAGAATGCAGTACTTAAGGCTGGTTAAAGCAATTACGTTTGTGTTCACTATAGCTACTGCTCTTGCTGCTACTTCTAGTGTTCACTTTGTAATTTGTAACTTTGTAATAAGTTATATAGTCATATGTGAATTTCAAGTTACCATTTCAACTTGTGAGTCTATTCAGAGAAATGCATATTTGTAGTTTCAGTTTTAGCATATTTGTATGAATTCTGTCTCAAAATGTAACTTTGCAAGCTTTTGCATTATTATATTATGTGGATTTGGGTTATTTTTGTTTTCTTTGATTATTAATTGAAATTTTTTAGAATCTGATGCCTTGATTTTAGCATCAGTAATTTTTAAACAGCTTGCTTTTATGTTATATATTTTTACTTTTATTCACTTAACTGCTATGTTTTAGCTGTCACTGTGGAATAGTTTGTTTTTTGTTTATGAGCACATTTAATTTTGATTTGTGATCAGCAATTTTATTTGAATTGCATAATTTCAGGGAAATTTTGATGTGTATATTTAGGAAAGTATGTGTTGGACGTTGCTGTGTATCACCAATACACAGAGCTGTAAAATTCATGCATTAAATTAATGTGTTAACACGGTAAAGAATTATTTGCATTGCAGTATAAAACACTCATGCACCTACATAAATTCTATGAAGCAGGAATTCCACCATTCATTTATATTGCAGTTTTTTGATGATTGAATAATATACAAATACAGTTAATTATTACATTGCAGTTCCATCACTACTTTGATAATTTTTAGTTGACAGTCTAATAAAATAGATTTTTGTGCTAGTGATGACGTCTTTTTCATTTGCTAGCAACACTGAACTGATGCATTAATTAATGTGTTTACATGGTTTCTATGGTCAGGGGAAGTCAGGGAATGTAAAAAAAACCAGAATGCTAAAGTTTACCAAAGAATATTTTAAGATGCAGAGAAAATTTTGAACTATTGCATGCAGACTGAATACGACAGTTAGAAAATTTTTCTGCTCACTTTGTGCTCGCATATTATTTGTACCTCTACTTTTTAATTTGTTCTGCCACTCTCGTTTCTAGTGTGATTGCAAGCAATTGAAAATCGACATTAGTATTTCATCTGAACATATAAGTCCGGGAAAACGATTCATTTTGTCCTGGAAAGTCGGGGAAAATGAATTCCGCAGAGTAGTAGGAACTGTGTGTTTAACACGTGGTTAAATAATTGCATGTGATAATGCGATTAAAAAATAAGCTTTTTTATAGCTCTAATTATAACGGTACAGAAACGTTGCGTGCATATGCTTAGTAATGTTGGCAATGGTAACGAAAAAGTGAGATTTTTCTGTGGTGCTGAACTGTTTGCTACTACCACTACAACAAGAACTACTACTACTACTGTGTGGTGTACATGCATGCAGGTGGTGGTCCATGTGCTGACTTTGAGGCGGAGAACTCGACCGAGTTACTACTACAGCTACCACCGTCACTGTTATTACTGCTGTCACCACCACCTTTACTACTACTACTACTACAGCTACTATGTGTGCATGTTTTTAGGCGGTGGCCCATGTGCTGAGGCTTTGTATGACTTTGAGGCAGAGAACTCGACGGAGCTGGAGTTTCGCGAGGGAGACATCATCACCCTGCTGTCTCGCATCGATGACAACTGGTACGAGGGCTCCATACGCGGCAGGACTGGACTCTTTCCTGTCAACTACGTCAAAGTTATTGTCGACCTCCCGTAGAGACGTGTTTCTGCTGCGAGCAACATTGCACTGACACCTGGGGACTTTTTATTAGTTTGTCTTGGATTTGTATTTGTTGTTGTACAGCTGTCACAGTAGGCCACATTACGGATCTTGCCCATCTGTCTTTCTGTCTGTTCGTCTTTCTGTACTATACACCCCCTAAATCAGCCGACTCTCCCTGTAGGCTGCATGAATCAAGTATTGGCCGGTTTGGCCGGGGCTAAAGCGGGACACGTTCACCTATGTCGGGTGGCAAGTAACACTGTGTAATGCCATATGGCATGTGACGCTCTGTAACTCCGAGACGGGTTACCATCAAGAGCTATGAACAACCTTTAACCTTTATAATACTATAAAAGGAAAAAAACCACAACTGAAGTGAATGTTTCTCAGAGCATGGGTTACCATTTTTTACCTACTAAAGTCAATGCAGTGCGCTGACTGTGCACTCGTAGCTAGGTGGTTGCTCACATATCATGTCTACACTGGGCTGACATCTTTGCCTCTTTAACTTTCAGTTGGAGATGCTTGATTCAATACTGGTGACTTATTGTGCAGTAATGATGTCGGGGACAGTTCACTAGTCCAAAGGGGCACTGGTTCGAAGAGACAATAATCTGAATTTTCTCAGCAATTTGAATCTCCAACGGCTTTGACATAGGCTAAACAAGCGTCATCCGGTCCACTTTCTCCTAATTCACTGAACCACTGTGAATGAAAGTAATTGAAATAACAGTAGTTTGTGAGAAAGAAAACAAAGTAATGCAAAAGTTAAAAATTAATTGAGAATTTAAAAAAATCTTTATCAAATAAAAAGTATTGCAATGTAGCGTACATACAGTGGTTAAAAATGAAATGCAACGAAGCAATTGAAATGCAATGAGAAAGTAAAAGTTAACAAGTAATTTGAGCAAGTCTGACGTGATGCTCGACAGCATTCATTCTGCGAAGTGTAGGCGATCAGTGTACAGCGTGCTATAAAATATTAATGTGTTTTGAAAGAGTACCCAAATTTGAGGCCTCCATACAGAAGACTCCTTGAACCTAGGAGGTAAAAACTCAAATGATTGAAATGTACATTGGATGCTAAAAATTTCATATGCAGGTTGTTCGATCTATTGCTAATAATTTCGACGCCATTCACTCTTGAAATGTGTGCCACAGGCTGAAAATGCAAAAATTAAATAAAACCATTAAATGCTGTCCAAGGTCATCCAAAATATTTGCTTTTGGTGCCAATTGACAGTGCGTAAACGACTTTGTATTAGTCATTAACAGTAACATTGGCCCTATCTGGCATCTTTTCTACGATATGACGACTTATTGGCTAATAATCACAAATTTTTTCTGCCCCTCTTATTCAGCACTTTGCTTGGAGTGACCCATTTCGTATTTATGGAAAAGCTTTACGAATTTATTATTTCTGAGACTGTGGTGTAATTTTGTAATTCCCGTTGCAATATTTCACGAGCCCTCCCTTTAGAAAAATAAGTTGGGAACTAAACGATGCAAAATTTGGCGTGCTTTCGCTCAAATTCTGACTTCAATCATGACATCTGCAGAAGTGTGTAACGATCAAAGTACCAACAAGCGGAAATGCAAGTAATCAAGTTGAACACCTACCACATTGTACGCAAATATGTTAAACTTTGGTCCACTAGTAACAAACTTTTAATTTCAAACGTTTACACAACGATCATCATTGCACGTGCTAGGTAATTTAATGTGATTGGCTTGAGGCCACATGACGTGCATTGATTACTTGGTTGTTAGTTGCAAAATTTCTATTTGCACTTATCTGTTGTATTTAAGTGAATTTTAAAAAGTCGACTGGACTCCCGCCGACGTAAGAAACGCAGTCATGCCAAAACCATGGATATTCAAACTGTGGACAAAATTTGGACTTCGCGCCCTTTCGGAATAGTGTCTTTTCGGACCACTGCCCCTTCGAACTACTGTTCCTTAAAACAGAAGGACTACTGCTCCTGTAACCACGATGTCGATTGATGATTAGTATCACTGGATCTCATTGCAGTGTGGAAGATTTGTGCAATGAGTTCAACAGCCCAGCCTTTATGG
>Ga0209671_1003881_pt1 | contig 14583 bp, 12 predicted proteins | sample WorMetHERISLAND2_2_FD_187401 | JGI IMG/M metagenome (GOLD analysis project Ga0209671, IMG submission 187401) | Marine gutless worms symbiont microbial communities from Max Planck institute for Marine Microbiology, Germany - Olavius geniculatus... | ecosystem: Host-associated > Annelida >... | reverse complement strand
AAGTACGCAATGTTGACACTTAGCTTAGACGTCATATGTGACGTCATAGGTTATTTGCGTAACGCTGCGGTAAAATCAACAATAAGTAAGTAAAGGAAATTGACGTTTGGTTAACTTAAAAAAACGGAGCGATGTCTAAAATGCGTTTCTTGTGGACGTGCTAAGATAAGAAGTTTTCCAAAGAAGTTTTGATAACGTCACATGGTCGGTATAAGCGCATCTGATTGGTTAAACTAGTTTAGGAAGATAAGAAAAGAAGAAGTTCTTTGGAAACGCAAAGAAAGCCGTCGAAAATTCGGACAAGAAAACTTCTTTGGAATTCCTAAATCATCTGACGTAGTGACGTAGGAAGATCTTTGGAAAATGTCTTAGGAAAGTTTCGAAAATTTGGCCCCTGGCCATGCGCCTGCAATACCACAATCACAATTTCTGTCTGTAACAGAATGTGTAAAATTCGCAGCAACCAGGAAAAATTCTTGTATTCAGAAAAAAAGTTGACTTACATAAAATGTAACCTATTGCAAAACGTGTGAATACAACTGGATAGAATCATATCACATGACATACACTAAACCCGGCTATTCTTGCATCTGTAAACAATACTGCCGTCTGAAATAGTGCCATCAAAGCTCCTAAATGAAAAACTGCATACACAAAACCTCATTATTTTATACAAGTAAATAAAATCAAAACTGGAAATACTAAAACATTTCATAGACATTGAATAACATCCAAAAAACTACAGCATGCCATTTCTCTGTGACAAAAAGATCGAAACAACAAATATCTAACAATATAAAGACAGCATTCTGGATATGATATATACGATGTATACCTGGAGACTTAGGCATAAAATCACGAGCTTTGTCTTTGCAGTAGTGCAAACAGCATGATAGTATAAGATCATCGTTGTTACCCTGAGCAACAAAAAAAAACTTTCACTCTAATCAGTCATTGTGTTTATGCTAAATACAATAAACAGCATTATTGTATCATATTGAATTATGTTTAACTATCATTAGCTTACAGCAAATTCTAACATAAGATTACAGACAGAAACCAGGGACATAACAAACTACAAAGAAAGGCAAAGATGACAAAAATGGCTTGGACAATAAACGTCTGCTACACATATTATGTAACAGAAGCAGGTTATTAGAAGCAGCTACCTAAACCATAAACGGAAAGAAGGTCTCAAAAGAGCAGATGATATGGACTTTGGAATACTAACAGCGAGACATAGCATGGCATTGCCCCCTACCTTTTGGTAAATGTCACTGTTTCTAAAAAGACATTCTGACTTTCAGATGTAATAAATTCTGCTTGGAAACAGATACAAAATGCAAGCAAAACAGTCACTGGAAGTGGCTAACCAAGTCCTTGAGTTCTTCAGTACGAAAAGCGATGGTGTCGAGCGTGGTGCCCTCGGCAGTCAGCGCCCTCAAGTGACTGTTTCTTGCATCAAACTCCGCCTCGAGGTACGTCACAGCTCTCTGGGCGCCTGTTCTCAGCATTTCAGCGTGTTCCGGAGAGTCGTAGTGACGGTCCTTACTGCCACGCGATAAACGATCCAGCTCGACCATCACTAACACAGTCACAGCCAGACACACGTAGACACAGAATGACATATGATAAACAATCAAGCCCCACCATTACTGTGAGAAAAATGTAAACGTACAAGCATACTTGTAACCGCTGGTGATATTGAACAACAAAAAAATGTTCTCAAAAGTGATTTAGTAGTCTCTGACTGATTATTTATTTATTTCCTATCACATGTCCATTTCCTATCCCTATCCAGCGACCTCAATATGGACGACGCAGTTGACTTGGCTCAGAACCGTCCACTCTGGAGATTGATGTCTACGTTCGGCGCTACGCACTCTTAGTGGTGCTTGCCAGAAATGAATGAATGAATGAATATCAGATGTGACGAATAATCTAATTAAAAAGCGGGTTAGACCAAGTCTACTCTTTCTACATGCACCCACTTTCTGACACACATGTTGCTTTTTATCTTAGCTGTCTGATTTTCCACAGTTAGCACTAGTCACAAAAGAAAATCAGAGTAATAGTAACTAAACAACTATACTGAATATAGTAATAAAAATACAACTAAAAAGTAATAAAATTACAAACTTCTCAATTGCTATTTGCCACTGAGAAAACAGTGACTTCAGTGTAAAAGCCAGCTTATCAGCTACATACTGACTACAAAGACATGCAACAATTTAATTAATTGACATGTTGCAGTAATAAAGAAAGTTAAAGTTAAAGTTAAAAACGAACTTATAAAGCACCATAAAACTAAAAGTGTGTAAAGATACAGAGGCGCTGGCTACATTACAGTTAACCACTGTTTTCGAAAGCAACAGTAAACAGATGTGTCTTTAGTCGTCGACAGAATGCAGGCAAACTGTTTTCTTCAATGACTGAAGTAGAAAGACTGTTCCAGATAGCTGGTACGGCTGAACTAAAAGCACGGCTGCCAGTTTGGGTACGTGGTGCTTGGAGTAGAGGACGAGTTGATGAGCACAATGTCATCGATGAACCAGGGTGTTGACTGGAGATCAGCTGATGAAGGTATTCAGGTTGTGAAGTAGACTGTATCTTGAAAGCCAAGGTTGCCAGTTGAAGTTGATTCGCTGAGATATTGGAAGCCAGTGTAATGATTTCAACAGAGGTTGTGCGTGACAAACCTTCCGCTGTTGCAACACTGCGCGAGCAAGACAGTTCTGCACCTTCTGTAGTTTCGAGGTTGTCGAGTTGCGTGTTCCGTAGAGAACAGCATTGCAATAGTCAAGCCTGGAACTGACAATACTGGATGCAAGTGTCTTAGCAACGTCTTGTGGCAGTACTCTCCAAATGTGTCGTAGTGCCCATATGTGGTAATTGCACGCCTTACAAACCGATGAGACATGAGTGTCAAAAGTTAATCTAAAGTCAAAAATGACACCCAGAGACTTCAACTGGCTGGACATAGTTAGGCGGGAATCAGCGACTGTCACGGTGCTGAAGGTTGCCACAAGAAGTGAGTGAGTAGGGTTTAACGTCCTGCCCGACACAATATATGTCATTTCAAGGATGGCCTTCACAGGCAAAATTGCAGACACACATAACAACGAAACAAAAAGTTTAACCTTTACAAAAAATTCAACCTTTATAAAACACAAAACACAAAAAAACGACCTAAACCTAAAACTGTAAGAACTGCCAACTATAAATGTGCATGTATAATATTAATGGCAGTTCCGATAATCTTCCCTGTTATCCTCCAGACAGACATAAATCTCAGAATGCTGTCTATCGGAGGACAGGGGTAAGTAAAGAAGACAGCTATAAACATACCGATAAGTGGAATAATAACAGTAAATCGTTTGACGGCAAGCAGCATCGTAATGCCATGCAAGTAGTCAATGAAGCAGTTAGTGTCAGGAACTAAAAACTGTGGACGTATCTCCAGACGAATCGATCTGACCTCCTGCTGCAGACTGTCGATGGTGGCCTTAATATTCTCCTGAATTCTTGTCTGCAATGAAAACATGTAACTCGATATTTATCAACCTATCTAACTGAAAGTGATACACAGTCAACATTACAACTAAACCTGTAAGGCAACAACTACTCCAGATGTAGTTTTGTTTTTTTTTCGTAATTCACTCAATTGACAATCAACTTACACAAAATTTCTACGAGCTGTAGCTAAAGAAATACTAATTCAAAATATTGCAACAAAATATGGCAGTTGATTTTGTGCACTGGGCCCATGAAGTGGCCTCAGCGCTGGGTGGCCGCTTTTGTGGTCACCCTCCCCGCAGGTAAAGGTAAAGGTATGGCAGTTGATTAAATATTCTTTGTTAGACCTGATGTAATGCTGACGTCATAATGTGTCACGGGTACAAACTGGATAGTCTCAACCGGTGCTGTCAGTTGCTACCCTGCTCCAATGGTGAAAAATCTGGTTCATTCATGATAAATTGTTGAAGTTTTACAGTTACAGTTACAAAAACATGCAAAGCGATGGCATTTACGTGTCTGTAGGAATAGTTAGACTTTTATGCATTCGAGTAAGACAGTGCACTACCACACCGAGCTTGCAAAATGGTTGCATTTTTGGAGCACAAGACACCTGATTTCATGTCCCCACGATGCTTAGTGCTGACACAATAAACATTTTTCATTAGCAAACCAGATTAAACTCACCATCGAAGCAGAGTAGCAACTGACAGCACCAGTTGAGAATATCCAGCTTGTACCCGTGACACATTATGATGTCAGCATTACGTCAGGACTAGCAAAGAATATTTAATTAACTGCCATATTTTGTTGCAATATTTTGAATATTTCTTCAGCTACAACTGGTAAAAATTTTGTCTAAATTGATCATCATTTGAGTGAAATATGAAAAAAACAAAAAGGGGTCCTTTTTATGAAACACCGTGTATAGGGTGCGGCAAAAACATAGCCCCCTAAAGTCTTTCACTGTTTTCTCAGCAACCATTTGGCAATTTAAGCTAAAATTTTACAGGTTTATTGTATGAAATGTACTACGTCTAAGTGCCAAATAAAATTTGCTAATATTGAAAAAGACGAAGTTATAGATTTTTTAATGTTAAAATGTTCAAATACAGCATCAATTCAATAACATTGTTGAAACAACACAGTCAACTAATGATCAGATGTCAGGATTTTATTGTTACTGTGAATGCTTGAAGTGTCCATCGCCAGCTCCAAGCTCCAACACAAGCCTTCAGTCGCTTACTCTGATGTTGTTCACAGCCTTGTCGATCAGTCCTTGTGGCAGGTTGCCCCAAATAACCTGAAGCGCTTCCTTGACTTCGGCAATTGTTTTCAGTTTTTTTAAAATTTGCACATAAGCCTCCAACATTGCACCCCACACGTGATAGTCCACTGGGTTTATATTCGGCAAATCTGGAGGCAACTGGTTTTTTTTTGTGACGAAATCTGGATAGATGGCCTGCAGCCAGTTCTGTGCACTGCATGGCATTGCGTGCTGTGTGTGCTGACGCACTGTCCTGCTGGAAGATGAATCCGGTGGGCAGCCAGCAACTGCTTTAAAAGAAACATAATTTGGTGATAATTTATCAACAAAATAAATTACTGCTTATCAAAACGTCACTGTGACGTCATCGGCAGTAATGTGGTAACTGGTTTTTGAAAATTAAATAGCATTATAGCTTAAACATTTTTAATTGCTAAAAAATTGGTAGTTGGTCATGTTAAAAAGTGTATAACTTAGTCATTTTTCAATAGAATCATATTTCACTTGGCAGTTAGATGTAGGATGTTTCCGTAAATAAATCTGTAAAATTTAAATTTAAAGTTCCGAGTGGTTGCTGAGAAAACAGCGAAAAAAATTTAAGGGGCTACTTTTTGCTGCACCCTGTACATTTATCAAATTAAAGCTGTGGAAATTAAAAATTCATTGCTCCGTTGCACAATTAATCTTTAAACATTTTCAAAAACTAATAGCGCTTCTGAAGCTCTGCATACAGTGCTATATAAATGTAAGTATAATAAGCAATTTTTATCACTGTTTTTTAATTAAAGCAATAAAAAATTATAAAGTGAATAGAATGAGAACATGACAAGCATCTGAAATCATTTCAATAATCTGCTTTTTAAGAAAAAGTTAACATTTTAATCTGCCTGCAAGACTGGGTCAAAATATGCTCAATGACTCTGTCTCCGTGCATCTATCAGAGCTTGTAGCTAATAACTAAAAAAATTGCTAAATACAAAGATGCATTTTCTCTGGCAATTACCACTGCTAGCTTTAGTTAATTAGTTAATTAGTCCTTTTTTTTCAAGTCAATTTTTTCACAAAATTTATTTATTACCAGTTCTAGTTAAAACATATTGCTCATTACTTGTTGTCAAGACATCGGACACGGAAAAATGCGGACCTGCTCGGCAACTTGTTTCGCTAGCTGTTCACGCCGCGCAATCAGCTCAGATATGTGACCATTATCATCATTATCATCATCTGCATCAGCAGCAGCACCAGTAGCATTGTCTTCAGCAGCTGAAGCATAAGACGATCCACTCATCTCCTCTGCAGTCTCCTCCCCTTCCACCAATACATCGTCGATGTCCTCCAAATTCTGATGCAACACATTTCATCACATGCACTCAAGTTTTTCCAGTTTCAGCCAAACTTTGCTACGTAGATTATTTTACAGAATAACGAATGCAACACAACAGGATTCTTCGTTAACAGTCGCTGTGCTGCAAAGTTGCAACTGCGCTAAAAATGGTAAATTCTACTTCTGAAATAATCACAATCAAAAACCGCAGATCCAGTAAACAACAATAGTCAAAAAACCTTTGCTTCTGTATCCGTCATGCACTTGGACACATTAGGCAACTGTTGATCATTCTCGACTGCTGAGAGAGATGACGGTGTGACGGCCGATACGTAGCACGATCGTTCAACATCGTATGTCATCAGCGCAGGCTCCGTACCACACAGGTACTCAGCAAACAGCTGCAGCTTCGAGATTCTTACAGCGTCAAACACTTTCTCCTGTAAACAACACGTGTAAAAGGTTCGAAATGTATACAGCTCTGCACACAACAAACCAGTCTCAGTGCTACAGAGCTAAATCTGCCATATGGGATCACACTGTGTTGCTTGCCACGTAACACAGGCACAGTTGACACGCTTACGCCAAAAGCAGTCTAAACTGTTGTTTAAACTGGTTAAAACCACTGCAACTAAAACAAGTTTTTAACACTTTTGCTTTCAACTAATCCCAAAAACAAGGACCTTGGACTATCCTTGAATGGTCAGTCGTACAGTACTCTACAGCACCAATGCTGTGTTTTTTTGAAACTCACCACAAAAATTTTAAAAAAGGCAGACCCACACTATCAGCAGCAAACCGTAGCCCAGGGACTCTACTTTCAGACTATATAAGGTTCACGTAGATATTCGCTGGGGTTCTTATCAGAAAGTGCAACAGAAAAAGAAAGTAGAGAGAATCTGCAACTTCAACCAATAAGGTGCCATACAAAAGTACAATACAAACCTTATTTAATGATGAATGATATAGCTACATGCAGTACACCACTCGGCTAAATAACTGTATAACACGTATTTGCATTTGTGACAGCTTTAGAAATGGCATCCCACTCACTCTGTCTGTGCCACGAGTGACATAAACGGGTGAATAAGAAATGCTCAGCAATGGGACAAAACCAGCGAGTTCTTGATCCTCAGGAAGAACAACCGCTTCATAGTCTCCACCTGTCAGAAGCATCATAGCAATAAAGGATTAAACGGTTTAAGGGTGCATATAGCTCTTTATGGGAAAGCTATCACAGAACTACGGAGCATCACCTTCCATATGGAATCACATAGTGTTACCTGCCACCCGGCACAGGTGAATGTGCCTGCACTGCCCCCCCCTCCTTAACTACAACCAAGCAAGCTGGTACTCAATTTGTCTACTACAGAAGGATGAATGGCTGAGTTGACCTTGGTGTTGATTATAAACCGAGATGGTTTATCTGTCTGCAGACAGTCACCCATCCAAATAGTAACCACTTGATAGCGACTCGACTGGGAGTCAAACTCAAAAATCTTTTAATCCTAAATAAAGCATCCTAACTACTACACCATTAAGCCCCCACTATGTTCTTTACCACTGTGCAATCCCAGCGTGATGGCTCAACATGATATGCAATGCATTATTTCTGGCTTTTCACTGACAATGCATTTATTTAAATTATTCAGCAATAATGACCGCAGGAATTTACTTCTTATGCATCAAAACAATAAACAGGTCATACAAAAGCATTAACGGAATAGAACAGACACTTAACAATGCACATACATATAACAATTAGCAAGACTTTGCTACACAGCCTGTAACTTGATATGATATATGTCAATTCTTCGCAAAGCAGAAAATAATCACATTACCTTCTGCTGGGCATTCAGTGTGAATGACAACAGATGATATGTCGATATCAGCCAGTTTGTTGAACAAACTGGCAAACGCTTGCCAGACGTCAACATCAATACTTTAGACAAACACACAAAACAATAAAAACAACTCTTAAAAATAACATTTTAACTGAAACTGAAGTTGGAAAAAACCATTAGCGAACCTATAAAATTTTAGACGATATAAAAATCCATATATACTCCCTATACTGATCACAGTCTATAGGGAGTTAAGCAATCATTTTGCACACTCTTTAATCAATCAATCAATCCATTATTCGTCCATCATCCAGCGATCGATCGATCAAACCACATTCATACAATACCACAAGTTGCAAATGATCTGCATGAATTTGGTGAAAATGAACTACATCAAACAATGTACAAATTTCAATTATACAAATATGCCACCATAAGTACTCCAATGTTTAGTACAAGCAATAGACAAAAGCTCTGGGCAAAAAATAAACTCCAACAAGCTAACGGTGTCCCCGTGGACCAACAATGCATAAGTAAGAAGGTAAGTCAGTTACTATCACTGTACCACTGTGCTAGAAGTGCAAGTCATTGATAACAAAATCCAGCAAAGCAAATTTCAAAAGTTTTAATTACCCAAGTTCGGGATCGAACGGCAAAGGTGGTGGGTTCCAGAGAGATTCATGACAGATCATCCAATCGCTCCAGACTTTGAGGCACGGCAGGATGGCGTGTAGTGCTTCATCCGACGGCGACACCGGGTCGGTGGACGAGCCAGCTGCACTCAGGAGAAGATCGCTGCGTAGTAACGATGTACACTCGACGGCCATCAGTGCAAACATGTCAAGGCCAAGCTGAACCGCGTACTCCTGCAGTGCCGGCCGACAGTCGGCGTCCAACTGACAATCTACCACCACAACGCACATGCACATTTCACTTATCAATATGTGCTTTGAATAGACTCAATGCCTGACAAGCCGATAGTCAATGTGGATTGCGACTGCTGGTCATAACACAGACGCAGCTGCTAGCAGTAGCTGTCCTGTGGATAGATGAACACGCACTGCACATAGACCAAGTTGGATGCAGACACGCTGTTTGACAATAAGAACAACTGCCTACAGCTAGCAGCATTGTGAGCGAAAACAGTACCTGTCAAAAATCCAGCTCGTTCAATTGCTGCCTATTTTAAAAATTGCTAGTCGTTTGCCAGCTCCCACTGTAAATGATGAAGAAGAAACTGCGAAACACAAAACACAATCAACGGACAAATTATGCACAGACTGGCTTTTTTAAGTTCACTGAGTCGAGGAGTCAACCTAATAAACAATGAAGAATCCATCAAATAACAATCTCTATTTACTGATTTGTTGACGTTTCAGCAATCACTACTGCCTTCTCCAAAATGATTGCAATTTCCTAGCACAAAACAAAAACAGTGGTAACATGGGGTGAAAAAATAGGGGAATGCAAAAAATTACATTTTTCCAACAGGCACCAACAGACACCTGCATATTTCTGACAGGAGCTCACATCAAAATTTCAGTTTTAATCACTATTTTCCCCCAAAAGGGAAAGGGCTTCAGCTTCAATTTTTGTATTTCTGGGTAAAAATCTTTGAGACACAAAGTTAATCAGACAATTTTCAAACAGCCCAAAATTTAGGGGTGGAGTAGGCGCAATGGCCCCTGCCACAATGCAACTGAGCAAAAAATGGTGTCACTTTAGTGCTTAAAGATTTTTTTTCACAAAAATCTTTGTGCAACATAAATTCACATTTTGACACTTGACGTACGACACTCACCCGTTGGCAGAGCACTGTCAACAGAGAACACGTTGACAGCAGTGATATGCAGCAAGCGTTCGGCGGAGACAAGCATTGGCCGATGGTTTAACTGAAGCTTCAACTCACGCAGCAGACGTCCTGACGCCTCCGGAAAACTCTCCATCCTGTGTAAACACATCAAGACAAGTAATACCATGTAAGTGAATAACGGTTTAATTCATCTATATAACGTACAAGTATAAGTGAAAAAAATTACAAACAAGTCATACAAAGAGACAGTAATCTAAAGCAGATACTGAATTATCTTGAATAAACTAGAGAAAAAGTACTACAAAAACGTTTTGGATCAAACAACAATTATAAACAAGACACTGACAAATGAAGAATTGAAAGTGAAAGTTCATAACCGTAGATACCTATTAAATATGCGTAAACAAACAAGCATCGTGATATAAAAAGTTCTTCATGCAATTCAAGTGTACAGCTCGGCACTAAAAAATCTGTGTGCTTCCAGATGCCGTCCGTTCCTAGAACAAAACCTGCATCCCTAAAATTTTTATTAGACCTTCAAAAATATCAGCCCAGTTTTCAGTATGTTTTCAAAACTTCACTGCAAAAATGCTGTTCACATCTAGCCTAAAATGTTGCAGTATCTTTGCTTAAGTTCTCGTGAGTGCTATTTAGTGTGTCAGTTTGTTTTATGAGTCGTTGGGTTACATGACATGTCACAATTAAAAGTAAATAATAAAAATATTTTTCCGTCACCCCCATCCCTAATTTTTTGCCGGCTGTAACAAGAAGCACGAAATTTTTTTTGACGCCCAACCAAAAATGAAAACTGAATTAGGTGGCAACTGGCCCAGACCAGTAAATCTTTTCAGGTCTACACAAATGTAAACATTGATATTTTTCACAATTGTACATCACATTAACAGCAAAAGTTAAAGATGTATAAAAATGTTTGACATTATTAGAATATTTATGTACGAAAGTCTTTTTTATCTGTCCCACTGCTATAGCACAGCATGAGACAGATTATAAAATCACTTATGTCATTCTGTCAGTCTGTCTGTAAACACTCCTATGGCTGCAATTTTGATTCGATTTTGATGAAATTTTGCATAGTGATTTGAGGCCCGAAAAGTAAGATCATGTTTGTTTAGGATAAAAATCTGATAACTCCTTCCCCTATTTTACCCAAAATTTTAAAAAATTTGCACTACAGCCTATGGGGACTTCAAAGCGGTATAACTCGGTCCCATGCACCTACTCCCCTTATATGCAGCTGTTAGGCTATATAGCGTGGCAGTGGGACAGCTACCTTGTTCCACAGAACATATTTGAAGTTTATTAGAAAATGACAAAATATATAGTTTTCTAGCCATATCACCAATCTCAAATCACTGTAGATTAGAAAAATACTACTAGACCATTGTACACTAATAAAAATAGCACAATAATTTTATTGTAAAAACATCAAATTATAAAAATCTATGATCATCTATGAGAAAAAAAGTTTTTACATCATAAAAATGGTTCTCTGAAGAATACTCACCCGATTTTTGTAAAGAGTTTGCCGTGAACTCGCAGAAAGTCAAGAATGAAGCATCTGCTGAGCTACAAACATCAAGTTCAACGAATTTAAAACTAAAATAACAATACTGTAATATACGCTGTTTTTGGGGGGAAAACAGCGCATTTTCATATTTGCAATAAAAGTCAAATGTCAACCAATTCTGTATATTCATGACAGACACAGAGAATAGAGAGAATTTGAAACAAAATAATGTGCAGAAACTATGTCACCTAGTTTTGTACAGTCATACTTTACTTGCAAAAATCTAGCAACAATCTTTATGGCATACAGCACAGCATCAAATACAAAGTTTTTTTTTTACATAATATCCAACTGTTGCAGTGGCATTAATACTAATAAAAAACTGATCATATTATCAAAACCAATGTTCGAAGTGTTGCCTATCAATATTCACGCTAGCAAGGCTGATCTGAAGTGGCGAATGATTAGTGATTACTGCACGATCAGTGTTGGCTCGCCATTCCAACAAGCTGCCATGATTAGAAAGAGTGTTATGGCCAGTGTTAGAGTTAGTTTAGCATTTAAAGACAAAGACAAAACACTATTAGACTATTGTACACTAACAATAATAGAATAACGATTATACAGTAAAACACATCAAATTTATGGCCACATCAACATCTAAAACAGGTTTATGGCAAAGAGTTTCAAAATGGTGGACCAAACTGCATGGTAAAATCATTTACAAAATGGACAACTGCATGCCTGTGTGTAAAATGTTAAACTGTTAAATGACGTTAAACTAATACCTCAACTAGCGGCAATGAGCTAAGATCATTCGCGTCATCATCGACGTCATCATTGTTGTTGTGAGTCTGCAACTGGCTCGCGCCATTGGCTGATATCCACACCTCAACTCTCTGGCGGCCATCCAACGAATGTCGCTGTCGACGATGCACTGCTGCGTCGGCTGCTCGACGACGTTGCAAGTTCTCCATCTGTTGAGATCGTTCCACAGCCTCCGCCTATCAAATATACTGCAGGTCTATTATACACATAAGATTTACTTATTTATTGTCAGCCATCATGGTGCTGTTGCACATTCTCCCTGTGTTGAGCTCATTCCACAGCCTCTGCATGTCACAAATAAATATGAGTAAATAAGTAACTGTTGACACGACCTCATTTTCATCCTCAAAATCTAATTAGTTCATCTTCATTTCAAGGTCCACTGGTGAAATTTAGTAAAAATCTATAGTGCACACTGTAAATATGGTTAAAACATCAAAGACATAATAAGCAAAAAATATTTAATAAAAACAGGCACACTAAGAAAGTTGATCCCAGCTTTCTTTCTGATATCCGAACTGATCATCAGCTAGATGTTTTCAAACAAATAATTATAAAGCAAGACTTAGTGGTGGCACACATAGAATGTTTTAAGGGGTCTGGAAGTCAGCCTTGTCATGGAATGCAAAAAAATAAAGATTTTTTGTGCGAACCAATATCATATGGGATGAGCAAGTAAACAAATCATAAATACACCGTGGGCCATATGTACTTGTGTACATATCTTCGCCAATTATTGACTGAATTTCAAAATTTTCCCACTTGCACACTTTGCAGACAATTAGCAATAATGTGATTATTATATATCCCACCACATCATAAATGCACCTCTACACTACCTTGTGAAATATAAATGTATGCAAAAACTAATGGTAATAACAAACATTCAGGTAAATAAAGGAAAACATTTCAGACCAACATTGTGGTGAATGATCCGTATGACACTAGACTGTGTTATACCCACACAGTCTAGTGTCATACGAATCATTCACTGCAATGTTTATCTGAAGTGTTTTTTTCCAATTTAACCAAAATGTTTATTAGTCCGCCCGAAAACGATAGTTTTCGGAAGGACTTCTCGTTTACTGCAGATGTTTTTATTTTTTCTTCCGACACGAGATCTCCGAGATGTGTGGGCCGACCGGCGTGAAATTTTGCACGGTGGTCAGTACTAGGCCCTATTTTATAATGCCGGTCCAAATTTTGGGAGGGCACACCCCAAAAACATTTCGGGGGCGAAAAACATGCAAAATTTGGCCCAATTTCAGACGACTTCAAAGTTCGGCGGTGAATATCTCCGAAAAGGATAAAGATATTCAAAATCGGATAGTCATTCCATCTATGGCGATTCGTCCTGCATTCAGCGAAACAAGTCCGGTGAAGTTTGGTTCAGTGACCTTGGAGATCTCGATGTTGAATCGTACCCACCCAAAGTGCATTTTTCGGAAGAACATATTTCAGCCCATAGGGGGTGCTGTGCCCCCTAATTTTTACACACGCTAGAGAATCACCAAGTCTTACTAGTGCACCCCCCACCTTGGACGGGGGCCCCCTTACAACTTTTTTCAAAGAGGGGTCAAAAATTGGCTTAAAATAGAATAAATGAGCCATTATAACTTCAAAGTTAGAGGGTGTAGCCATACGAAACTTTGGTACTTGACGTGTCTCTAGCTCGGGGTGTTAACGCAAGTACAACTTTTGGGGGCACCGCCCACCTTAAAATTTGGGAGGGCAAAAAACGTCCAAAAAATTAGTACGTTTTACGACAACCTTCGAGTTTGACCACAAATATCTCTAAACTGGATAGAGATATCGATGAGCGGTAAACGGCGTTATCAAATACGGTTAATTCCGCGTTGAACAAAAAAAATTGTGTAAACTTCGGTCTTCTACGAACCAAGTTATAATGGCTCATTTTGACCTACCCTAAGTCGCATTACTTGGAAGACCATATTTCGGCCCGTAGAGGGTGCTGCACCCCCAAATTTTTACACGCGCTAGAGAATGACCACTTCTTACTAGCCCACCCTCCATGGACGGCGGCCCCCTTTACAACTTTTTTCAAACGGGGGTCAAAAATTGCCTTAAAATGGAATAAATGAGCCATCATAACTTCGGAGTTAGGGGGTGTAGCCCGACGAAACTTTGGCACTTGACGTGTCTCTAGGTGGGGGTGTTAACGCAAGTACAACTTTTGGCTGCACCGCCCCCCTTAAAATTTGGGAGAGCAAAAAACGTGCAAAAATCGGTGCGATTTACGACAACTTTCGAGTTTGACCGCAAATATCTCTGGAACCGATGAAGATAGCGACAACATGTAAATGGCTTTGATGAAAGTGATCTTTTGGGCGTTGAACAAAGAAATTTTTGTGAAATTCGGTCCACTATGAACAAAGTTATAAGCGCTCATGTTGACCTACCCTAAGTCGACAATGCGCGTTCGGCGTATACCAATGCATTTGA
>Ga0209671_1003880_pt1 | contig 14585 bp, 10 predicted proteins | sample WorMetHERISLAND2_2_FD_187401 | JGI IMG/M metagenome (GOLD analysis project Ga0209671, IMG submission 187401) | Marine gutless worms symbiont microbial communities from Max Planck institute for Marine Microbiology, Germany - Olavius geniculatus... | ecosystem: Host-associated > Annelida >... | reverse complement strand
CTGCTCGTTTATTTTGCATGTGTTTTGTATTATTTAGGCTTATGGGCGGCTGTCAGTGTTGTTTCAACCTTGTCGTTCCAGTTCATTACTTGTGACCTTTAAAATGTCATGCTATGTGTCTATGAATAAAATAAAATGATGATGATGATGATGGCGGGCCACATGAAATCCTCTCGCGGGCCGCATGTGGCCCGCGGGCATGCGGCCCGCAAGCCACGGGTTGGACAGCACTGATCTAGGGTGTTACTATTTTTCCGAACACAATATGGTAAACTGATCACGCAACGGATGTATCACAAACAGAAATTGGAGTTGCGAGAAATAAGCCCAAACAGCCAAAAATTAAAACCAAAAAGATTGGTAGTTCTGTGCTGCTTAGATTTGCAGTTTGCACTTTGAAGGCCTTCATAGTCTAACTACACGGTGTTTCATAAAAAGGGCCCTTTTTCGTAATTTACTCAATTGATGATCTAATTCAAAATGTTGCAACAGAATGTAGCAGTTAATTAAATATTCTTTGTTAGTCCTGACATATGCTGACGTCATAATGTGTCACAGGTACAAGCTGGATAGTCCCAACTGGTGCTGTCAGTTGCTACCCTGCTTCGATGGTGAACTTAATCTGGTCCGCTAATGAAGAATGTTTATCGTGTCAGCACTGAGCAACATGGAAACATGAAATCGGGCGTCTCGTGATCCAAAAACTCAACATCTTGCAAGCTCAATGTGCTAGTACACTGTCTTGCTCCAACACGTAAAAGTCCAACTATCCCCACAGACACGTAAATGTCATCGCTTTGCATGTTTTTGTAACTTTAACTGCAAAACTTCAACAATTTGTCATGAATGAACCAGATTTTTCACCATCAAAGTAGGGTAGCAACCGACAGCACCAGTTTAGACTATCCAGTTTGTACCCGTGACACATCAGCTGCGTTTTGGATGCCTAACAACCATGAACAGGTTTAGTGCGCCACGGATAAATAATAATACTTTTAATAGTGTTAATACTTTTAGCTAACAGTTTTAATTTCCGTTTGACGGCACGGCAGATGAAAAATTCGAAAAAAACTTTGTTTTGTTGTATTGATGCAATATACAAGTAAATTTTTTTTGTGCTTTGGCACAGAGTATCTAATTATCCGTCGTGCACTAAACTTGTTCATGGTTGTTAGGACATCCAAAACGCAGCTATGACGTTAGCATTACATCATGACTAGCAAAGAATATTTAACCAACTGCCATATTTTGTTGCAATATTTTGAATTAGTATTTCTTCAGCTACAACTGGTACAAATTTTGTGTAAATTGATCATCAATTGAGTGAATTATGAAAAAACAAAAAGGGGTCCTTTTTTTACGAAACACCATGTATGTTTTGAATTCTGCTTTAGTTTATGAAAGATAACTACTCTGAGTTAAATCGTGCAATGTCCCTGGTCTTTGCAAAATACTACGAAAATTATTCTAAATTAATCGACTAATGAAAGTTAATTTTGCGAGATCAATCAATCAGATCTTTTTAATCGAGACGAACCCTGGACCACTAACACACAGACCTTCTAGTGCACCAGCTCGAGGCGATCTTGATCTGGACTTGTCTCGACGTCGTGGGGATCTTGACCTCGACTTGTCCCGCCGACGTCGTGCAGGTGATCTTGACTTTGACTTGTTGTCCCCGCGTCGTCGCGCCGGTGATCTTCTGAGGCCTCGTTCACGAGACACAGATCGGGATCTTTCGCGGCGACGTCTTGGGGATCGCGATCTTGACTTATCTTTCTTTCGTGGCGAATGCGAAGGTGACCTGTACATCAATTGCACGCAACAATCTGCCATTCACATAACATAATCAGTTGACAAGGACCAAAGTATTTTGGTAAAAGGCGAAATCGCCACCTGGTAAATCGTAAATTATCTTTTTTCATCAGTCAAACGTAACTGCACATATTTTGGTTAGGGCTTTAACCCCAAAATCTCCCTTTCAGCTTTGGTCAGTGACCCCCATCTATCACAATGTGACACAGGACTCTGCAAGCGGGCCTGCCAAACGACATCTAAACATATTGAATGGTTTCGGCTGGGTGCACGAGTGTGACAGACAGAGAGACCATGCTATGCAGAAATGCATAAGAAAAAATGAAATCAATTGCATTGGAACAAGCGATCGATTCTGTCTAAAAATCATTAAGACTACCAATGTGGATATCACAGACTACAACTGTACCGGTAGATTTTTATCTAGCTGGCTTACTTCTGCAGGCCAATAAACTTACCACCATTGTTAACGTCTAACGTTTGATAAAGCACTGCTACAGCTACAGAACAAAAGACTTCCTATAGTTTCAGCTCAAAGAACGCAGAAGTAATGCGACAGAAGAACCTCGACTTGCGACGATCACGTTTAGGAGAAGATCTGGCTAGTGACGTCTTGCGAGGAGCTGAACTGGTGGTCTGCTGTTTATTTTCCGACTGGGTCTCCGCCTTGCTAGGTGCTGTCACCTCGGTCTTCTCTGCATCACTGCATTCCATAATGCACGCATGTAACGAAAAAAAACGTGAACTCCTTACCGAGCCCAGGGCAGCACTGATCTCCGTTTCCTTAAGCTCACAGCCAGACACCAGTTCACACCACCAGACTACGGATACGGAGCCAAGTTCCAAGTTCCAATGCGGGGCAGGGCAGCCAGTGCCGCCCTGTAGGCTTAGGCCACCATGTGGGCCCATCAGCCATCCCCAGAAGGTTCCCAGCAATTATACTGGGTACTAAAAGTCATGGCGGGAACAGCAAAGAGCACAACTACCCCCAACCACAAGACTACTTTCTATACTGTGGGGCTCACCAAAGGATTTCACAGCCCCCACAGGAAACCACCTGGCAAGCGGCCCAACCCAACAGCAGACCAGCCACATGAGCAGTGCAGCCACCCACCCCCGCCATGCCTCCGAGCCAAATGGAGCAAACGAGAGCTCCCCAGGGTTTCTAAGCCAGACAGGAAAACCGTAGTCCCAAACTACTCGGATACGGAGACAGTGCACAGTGTGATGTGCCTGTTTACATCGCAGTTTTCACCAGTACTAATTGCACACACACATGGAAGGATGGCCAGGCTGAGTGAATCTGGGTGGAGAGTTACATACCGAGATGGTTTACCCGCCCCATCCAAATACTAACCAAGCCTGGCACTGATTAACTTCATTGATGTGACCTATGTCCTACGATGTTACCAACTAACCCAAACCTCACGCAGTTCAGTTAAACCTTGTATGCAAAATAACGACAAAATCACACAACACAGTAGCATGAAATTAAGCAACATCTTGTTGAAATAGGTAGATCATATGATGAAAACTTACTGACAGCTGCCCGGCTAAGTCTGCACCAAAATGATCCAGACATTTTTGCATCCTTTTCTCAAAATTACGCTCAATGCAAATTACGCTCAATGCACTTACAAGTTTTTACCTCCGCCAAGGAAGTTATGTTTTTGTCAGACTTTGTTTGTTTGTTTGTGTGTCTGTCTGTGTGACAGCAAGGTAACTCAAAAGTTATGGTCAGGAATGTCGGGCATGGCACAAGCTACCAGTGATTCAATTTTGAGGGTGATCCGGACGGAATCCTGGATTCTGGATCACTTTGAAATTTTCGTTAACACTGCTTTCAATGAGGCACAAGGGAAACCGCTGCTAAACGGAAGATGGTGCTGCCACCTGGCGAACAACATGGCCTTGGCGGAGGTGTGTGGGCTCTGACTGCTTTCTAGTTTAAACGTGTAACATTTCCCACTTTGGGAAGACCAATTTTTACCACAGACCTCAGAGTCAGAAACTATTTGTATATTAGTTATGGGGTGTATACACGATGAAGCAAACATAAAGCAAACATGAAGCAAACTTAAAGCACACGTAGTGCACGTGTATTTTTAATATGTTTGCCTGATGTTTGCCTCATCGTGTAAACACCCCATTACAATCTCAATCTAAAAGTTCATTCGAAGCAGGGTTGGCCACTTTTAAGTTTTGACGTTAATTCTAAAATGCATTTTCATACAAAAACCAATGCAAAATTCTTTTCCATTTGTGTTAACTTCTTTGCAGGCATTCTTTAACAAAACTGGAATTCTGTTACGAATGGTAAATTTTGGCTTCTGAAATGTCATAATTTGGTACAAATATTGCACGTTAATCTACTTTTGCTGTGAAAATTTGTGCAATACGCACTTTCGTGTACATACCTTTTAAACTGTGCCAGTTTTTTAAAACCAAGTTTTTGTCAATTTAAACTGGTTTAAATCTCACTCGAATAGCAGAAACAGGTTTCTGCCGACAATAACCCAACCCTGACTCAAAAAGAATTATTATGGGGCCGTCGTCCTTCCTAGAAGGAGGCCCCATCATGTATCGATCCTGTCCATCTGTCTGTCTGTCTGTCCCGTGCCTACTTCTTTTTACGTATCGGCTTAGGTACGTGAACCTTAACTCGTACGGAAAATGGGAAATTCCCATAGTAAAGACACTGCAAGGATGGCCCCATAGTGGGCAGCCCCTCAACGGCTGCGCACTCTTGTTGTACCTGGTGTGGGACTTTGCCTCGCTCCCGCTGACATCGCAGCTCTTCACCACGTCTGGAATCACTTCTGTACTTTTCGCCACCGGCGCTGGCGACTCACGACTTCCCGAACGCGAGTGGCTCTGGAAGCGACGTTTGCGCTTTGCCGGCGGCGTTGTGGACCGAGACCGAGCCCTGTGCAGACACAGACACACAGATATCAAGAATAATGCTAGAAAAAGTGAGTAATGGGAGGGCAACTGCAATTTTCAATAAAAAAAATTCAACAACTTCTCTTCAATTTTTTAAATTAAAAATTACGGCCTCCCTTGCATTACTCAACAGTAGAAGTCAGGGACATCTCGTGTACTTTCAAATACCGTTTTCAGACCAATTTGCATGGTATTTTATAGGGTTCGAACGATACTAGCATTGGGGTACTGGGTATTGGCCAATACTGGCCGGTATTGGGGTGGATCAGGTATTGGGCGATATTTTCTTTTTGACTGTGAAATCCAAATCTGCTCACTCAGTATAAGTGGTCGCCATCCGCTGCCAACTGCTGTCTAAGCCGCGATCAAACAGTAGTTGGCCGCAGGCGGCGACCACTATAGAATGATAATTATCTCGATCTGCTAGCAAACAATGGTGGCGGGAAAAGTGGTGACAAAAATAATAAATTCAAGATGGTGGCGGCCGCCATTTAGAATTCTGTTTATCGCTCATAACTTAGTTGCTATTGCATGTACTTGCACAAAATTTCATATGGGAGCTAAGTTTGATGTTCTACATGTAGTTATGCTATAAAATCAAACAAAAATGAAATTTAACATGGCGATGGCCACCATTTTGTATTTTTACACAAAGCATAATTTAATAAATCAGCTGCAGTGAAAATTTTATCTGGTTTATAAAATTTTGCAGGAATGTGGTTAGTTGCTACTGGTAATAAATCACGTGACCAGAATCGAGAAAAGTAGTAAATTCAAGATGGCGGTGGTCACCGTTCTAAATGTCGTTCATCACCTATGACTGCTTTTTCACCCACCTGCACAAAATTTGGTATGTAGACTAAATTTGTGGTCTTACATACAGGCTTGCCATTATAAACAAACAACAAACTCCAAGATGCTGAAGGTAGTAGTAGTAGTTGTTGTGTACAAAGTAACTGTTCAGTGACTTTTCAAACTTTAATAAAACCGCAAGTATTATATATAAAAAAACTGCAAGCAATTCATTTAATGTTGTATAAGCGTTGATGTAAAACTGCAAAAATCAAAAAGTATAAGCACGAACATTATGCATTAGCTTAGTCATTTATATCTGGCTACTGAGAACAGATTAAATGTCTAAGCTAATACATTAGTTTGGGCTCATACTTTTTGATTTTTGCTGTTTTACATCAACGCTTATACAACATTAAATAAATTGCTTGCAGTTTTTTTATATATAATGCACAATAGCGCACTTTACTTTCTGTGTCTAGCCCCGACAGTGCGGCAGGACATGGCAGGAGGCTGATGATTCGACGGGTATTGGTATCGGTATGACCCAATAATATTGGGTATTGGGTAGCTTCTTTGGTATCGTTCTAACCATAGTTTTTTACCACATCATGTTAGATGTTTCTGGCCTACTGTAATATACAAAAAGGTATTGTGGACACGATTTTCAACAGCTGAAATCCTAAAACTTCTTAGACCATCTTCTATCAAGTTGCAAAACTTCCAAAACCCCATTTCGTTTTAAAAGACTTTCCAAAAGCTGGAAACATATCATACTAGTTTCAAGGACTTCTGAGGCTAAAATGTTGAGCACCAATAGTCTCATCTGTCGGAAACCCCTTTACTTTTGCAACCCACAAATTTTGCGAGGAAAATCCCTGATAAGATGGCAAAAAGTCATATTGCAACGTCATACGCAAATTATCGAACAAACAGCAATCTCAGAGATAGCAACCTGTCCTTGCTGGACTGTTTGTTGTCCTTCTTGTTGTCCTTTGTGATAGCTTCACGAATTGCTTCTTCCTGCGCCTTCAGCGTCTCCCTCAGTCGCTCCTGCTCAGCCTGTTTTCCGCACATAGTGGCATTTTCAATATCGTACGTGCGGCAATTATGCCAAATGTTGCATATATGTGGCATATGTCGGAAATATGCGGCAACATATAAACACACACTCTCTCAGTCGTAACTCCATTGTAACTGCTAGGCCATCAAGCCAGCAAAACGTAAACATAGCAGCCACTTACAAAAAATCAGAATATGGTCAATTTCAGCAATACTGTTTTAGCAAATTTCAGCCAAATCTTTCACTTTTTCACACAAGCGTATAGATAACATCTGAGGAAAAATTCCGAAAAATATACAGTTCTGAGTGGGAAAAATGAAAGATTTTTTCCGATCTCACGTGAACTGATCTATATACAGTTAAAACAGAACAAATCCGCATTACCTGTCTCAGTTTAATCTCCTCCTTTTTCTGTTCGAGGAACACGGCCGGGATACCTCCGATGTTTTCCTGCGCGCTCAGCAGCAGCTCCCACAGATCCTGGATGAAAGTGCGCGCGTTCTTTGCATTCAGGAAACCAGTCAAATTCATCTGCATCTGCCGGCCGTCGGGATGCTGTACAGTTGAAAACAACCACATTTCTCGATAACGTTGCTGTCTACTGCCCGAACAACCGCACTAAAAATAAAGAAATCAACTGCAGAAGAAGACTTTAGACAAACAGCCAGGTCAACGTGTAGATGATCATCGCAATTGGTTTAGACCCAATTAACCTAGCACATTGCACAAGTTGGCTGGCACTATAACAACATCTTTAAGCAACTGGGTCAGCATGTCAGCGGTCCTGGTAACGGGGCTTACTGTTACGCAGAACTCGCCGTTTCATCTCTAATAGTGGCTGTAACCATCACTACCAAGTTGGTAGTCTGGTACTCATAAAAAAGTACACCACACAGTGCAAGATGCAAGATGTTTACTGTCCAATGTCCACACGAATAAGTAATCTCAACGCTAACTTTAGACTACATTTATAACAAGAAATTTCAGCAAAACTCACATGGAGAGCGATTAGGGATGTAATCCAATATTCGGTTATTCGGTATTTGTTCGGTTTGTTCGAAAATTGTCTGAATTACGTTTTGGGTTGTTTGATATTCGTATTTATTTGTTAATTTTTAAACGGTGATATATAGGTTAAATGTACAATAAACCATAGTTGCTGCAAACAATGGCTCCGTGTTGTTTATTTCTCTTCGCACGCATTTGACTGTAATTAACGCTGCACGCGGCCGTCTCCGTCATGCTGTACGGTAGGTGGTGCACACTGTGACACTGCCTCAGGGCATGTATACAGGGCACGCTTGCTAGCAGTAGTCAGCAGGTTGTCCAGGTCCATCTCCAACCACTTCGGCGCAATTCACTCTTACAATGTGTTGCAACCGAAAATTGCAAAAAATCACTAAAAACCCTTATTTTGGGGATTAAAGGTCATCCAAGGTCATCGACGTTGACACCAATAAAAAGCAACCATTTTCACGCCACATGAGATAACTGCGGTAAAATAACCATTTTTTACGGGGGTAGCCATCTTTGACGCCCACCTGCGCCAGCCTCCTTGAACCTAGAGGGTCGGGACTTGGACTGCTAAAATCTACGTTTAATGAGAAAAATTTCATACGCAGGCTGTCTTGGTCTATGGCACTGAATGGCCTATTTTGTGCTGATGTGCCGTTAAGAAACTACTCGCTCACTGTCTTGGTCTATCTCCAGCCTTTTTGGCGCAATTCACTCTTAAAAAGTGTGTTGCAGCCCAAAATTATGAAAAATTCACAATAACCCCTAATTTTGACAGGTCAAGGTCGCTCAAGGTCATCAATGTTGATAAAACTAAAAAACCTGCTACCAGTGCTTGTTACGATAAGCAACATGTTCGTACCTATCTGCAACTGTTTTCACACTAGGCGAGCCAATACCTGCAAAATAACGTCTTTTTTAGAGGGGGTACCCCTCTGATGCCATCGTTCGCGGGGACCCCCCTCCCTAAGGAGCACAGAATTTTGTCATGATAAACTAGATTCCCCCCACCATGGTCAGCCACCTTGTTGTGGTGGTGAGGCTTTGCACCGATGACCCAAAAAATTTCTAAAATCTGGAGGCGAGGAGCTAACTCAGAGCTGACCAAACCCGTGAGAGCAGATTTGCTACACGTTACCAGTGCTTTTGTGCTGGTTTCGGTTTCACAGCCGACTACGGCTTCACAGCCGTCTATTTACGGCTTCATAGTCGTCTACGGCTTTATAGCCGCTACCTGTAACCTTATGGTTACATTTGGGGATGCGCATTGAGCCGAACTGATACGGCCTCAGCGCTGGGCAGGTGTAAGAGCCACGCCGGAGGTAAGGTAAGGTAAGGTAAACCAGATTCCTTGGGGCAGCACACAGTAAAAATTTCATGATCCTAGCTTGCACTGTTTTGACACAATACAGCAGTGTGACGGATGGATGGACGGACGGACGGACAGATGGATGGACAGACAGACAGACAGACAGACGCCCAGGCCATGGCTAAGACACGCGAAGCATTCTGCTATCGTGTGTAAAAATCTGTCACAGGCACTAGTTAAATGTTATTTAGGTTAAAGGGTCCATACAACTCTTCACGAGAACCCATGCTACAGCTACGGAGTAAGAAGTGCTCATCATTCATCCGTCATACTGTATCACGAGGTATTATCTGCCACCCAACACCACTGAACATGACTTACATACATACATACCAGTTGGGATAGGAAGCTGAGTTGAACTTGGTGGTTGGCTACATACTAAGGTGATTAACCTGCCCACAGACAGTCACCCTCAAAGTGGTAATCACCAGATAGCGATCTGACTGGAACTCAAAACCACAACCACTCAATCATAAGTGTAACGTACTAACTAAGTCACACAAAATGACTATAATTACGCGTTCGTCAAGCTGGTTGAAAATAAACTCAATCACGACGTCGTCTTCGAATCCGAGTAGTTCGGTAATATGACGAGTGACCCATGGCTTTATAGTGTCCAGGTTCACCTTCGTCATATCAACCTGTGCAGTACAACAGCATCAACAGTACTAGATGCACGGTTGAGGCACACACTCCAAAACGCAGCACCTACCCAGGGCAAATACACTGTGTCCAATAAAAAACGTCCCCGACGTTTTCGATTGTAACTTGAAAACAGATGATTTGATTTTAATACTTTTTGACACAACTATTCTACACACAACTGGCCATGAAACAACTATTTAATTTCCCACCTCACCGGAAGTCTGCTTTTGCACTACCTGGAAAAATCAGAATCAACAAAATATGGCATTTTTGCGCAAAGCAGTAATGTTATTTAATCAAAATAGCTCACAGGACATTTTTTAGTTCACATTTCTGTCACTGGCTAACAGTTCGTTGATTTTGTCGACCCATTAGTGAATACGGGCAACAACACGTTTTCTCCATTCGTTGGCAGTAGTGTCAATTAGATGTTATGCACTAGACCAATCCAGGCTGTACCAGTTGCTTTTCCAATTTATCATCATTCTAACATTACACTGCTGCACGACAGTAAAAACTGTATTTGACCAACAGCTGGGGCCCACAGATCCGGAGATATTAATAAAATTTAAATTTATTGACCTTTTCCATTTATTTTGATGCATATTTTGCCCGTTTTGCTTTTCCCGGGTAGTGCAAAAGCACACATTGGGCTACGCGGAAACTTGAACAGCCTTTTGATAGCCAGTTGTATCAGAAACATTTCTGTTAAAAATTGTTAAAATCTGATGATCCTAACTCAAGTTATACTTGATAATGTCAGATTTGTTTTTGACGTTTTTTGGTTCATATTAACACATATTCTGCTTGTTCTGCCTTTACCAGGTAGTGCAGAAACAGTTGTTGGATGAGGTAAAAAAATTGAAAGGCCATTTGATGTTTAGTTGTGTCGGGAACGTTATTTTTAAAAATGATCAAAATTGCACAATTTGTCTTCAAATTGCAATCAAAAATGTCGGGGACGTTTTTTATTGGGACACAGTGTATAATTCAATTTTTGTTTCTTATTCCTCAATCTGAACACATGTGCACATAAAAATGTTTCATTGTGGATAATTTTTTAAAGCTTTAAAACTATGAATAATTGTGATTATCTTTTAGTATCCAGTCTCAGTATTATACGACAGACTATTAAACACTTGATAAAAATCTTCTGTGTGTACTACGTGAATATTTCACATCAATGGCAATACCATCTAAAAGACATGTAATCAGCACACCAACGCATGGACAGAGGCAACACAACAGACTGACAAAGCACGATTTACCTTTTTAGCAATAGCATCTGCAAACTTCATTGTTTTCATCAGCCTTTTGCTTTTGTCAGAGAAACGATTGTCTTGATCGGACGACGTCCCCTGCACAGTGCACAACAATAATGTAACTACTCAGTATGGCGTGCCCTGGAAAAATGGGGTAAAATATAGTGCATTAATGGAAATACATGATGTGGAAAATGAGTGCACATCACATAATTTTATCCTCTTTGCCATCTTTGTGCCAAAAATCATCAGAGTTGGCAGAAACATAACGAAGTTCTCACAAAGCGTGAGTGAGTGAGTAGGATTGATTCAATGTCTTGCTTGACACAGTGGGTGGTCATTTCCAGGATGCAAAGCAAATTTGCACAGTTTTCCCTCCCTCCTCGCATACGGCATACAGTGCCATAGGCTTTGATCACAGCTGATAACACCGAGAAAAGTCATGGCGCTGCGCATCTCACTTATTATTGTTTAGTTAATGGTTAACCAGCCTGGTAGTTTCAGGCCGGGTCTTGCATTCAGGACCAGTTAACGGGTTAATCGGTTAACTGTTAACAACCCTAGTACGAGACATTCTGAGACGAGACTCAAGGCACATGTTTCCGAGATCAAGACAAGACCAAGACATTTGTAATTTTGTCTGACACGACACCGAGACGAGACGTTTTACATCAGAGATGACACTAAGACGTTGCATCTTCCGAGACTCCCTATAGTCGTGGGAGCTTCCGCGTTTCACCCTGACGTTTCTCGAGAAGTATGACGTCACTCATTGAAAGTAATATAATGAGTTCGCCCGTAAATGATAGTTTTCACACTGGACCTATGTTTCACAGCAAACGTTCTTTTTTTCTGGTTCGCTGCGGTATCTCCGAGCTCTGCCAGTTGATCGGTGCAAAATTCTGCACCCTGGTCTGCACTAGGCTGAATTTTTGATCCAAACATTTGGGGGGTCTGCCCTCAAAAATTTCAGGGGCCAAAAACATGCAAAATTGGACCCAATTTCCGATGACTTCAATTTTCGATGGCGAATATCTATGGAATGGATGAAGACATACAAATCGGACAAGTACATTTTCTACCGCGATTTCTCCAGTGTTAGGTGAAAAAAAGTGCAGTGAACTTTCGTCGACTAATCACGAAGATCTGTTAGTGAAATTGTGCCCACCCAAATCAACTTGTTCTGAAGACCATATTTTGGCCCCTAGAGTGTGCTGCACTCCCAAATTTTTATACACACTAGAAAATGACCAACTCTCGCACTCCCCACCAGAAATGGGGTCCCCCTTTCATTTTTTTTCACAGAGGAGTCAAAAATTGGTTAAAAAATCACCGAATGCAAGCCTTATAACTTTGGTCATGGTGGAAGCAGCCCCAAAAAACTTTGTCATGTGACTTCCCCTAAGTAGAAATGATAACCCAAGTACAAATCTTTGGGGAGAAGGGGGCACCACCCCCATTAAAATTTGGAAGAGCAAAAAATGTCAAAAATTTGGTGCAATTTAAGACAACTTTTGACTTTCACCGCAAATATCTCTGCAACCTGTACAGTTATCAACAAACGGTAAACGGCTTTATCGACCTCCATCATTCCCACATCGAACCAAAAAGTTTCGATAAACTTTGGTTCACTAACAAAAAAAGTTACAGGTGTGCATGTTAATCCACCCGAAGTCGACATTGTGCATTCTGCGTATGCTAAAGCATTTGAGTTCGAGCCAGGTGACTTTGCTACCGGGGGAATTTCCCCCATCCCTGAATTCCCCCCAATCTGACTAACGGCGCAGGGCGGACTCACGTTGCGCTTTGCCCCAAATTTCTAGTTTCATACGGATAAAGTAACTCACACCATTATCAGCTCGTAGATGATATTGTGGGTTTATGTGACAGAAATATACATAGTAACGTTGACGATGTTAGCGTGAATTGGCGTCTACGTGTTCAGTGTGTAGCAAGTTCGCGTGCATGTGGCGCTATCGGAAGTAGTTAGCGAGCTGTCGGCGTTATATGGCATGGAGGACCATTGTATGCTCTACGCACTGGAACAGTCGCTGACAACGCACGACTTCCGGTCGCGAAATCCCAGCATGATCAAGTCAGCTGGCACTGCACCCCATTGACCTCCATTGACGCTGACAGCGTCGAGCGTCTGTCGGAGGCTACGGCGATGCTAATAATAACATCGAAGTGTCTAGAGAGCCGACAGTCAGCTCTCTAGGCTGTGTCCTAGAGAGCCGTCAGTCGGCCCTCTAGTACGCAGCCTAGAGAGCCGACAACAGCAGCCACCAGCATTAGGCATAGATTAGATAGGTGGCGCTAGTGTTTAGGGTTAGTGTTTACCTTATGATAGATTAAGGTTTAAGACTAGGGTTGGGGTTAGGATTAGTGTTATAGAGTTATGGTTATGGTTAGTTATTGCAGCTTATTCAGTTTTGTTAGCTGTTAAATTTTTAGCATTTAAATTTAAGGATATTTCATACAATTATGTAGCCACAGCTAGATGTACACCCAAATTAAGGTTGCCAAAATGGCCGACAGTCGGCTGTCTAGACTGTGTCCTAGAGAGCCGACTGTCGGCTCTCTAGATACGGCGTAATAACATTGGGCCAATATGGTGTTCAGTGACGCCGAATGCCAGATGATATTATATTCTGTGAAACCGCACTGCATCGAAGTAATCGGACAGATGACATACTTTAAAAAATCCAGCATCGTTCATCTTATAGCAATTAAAACCAGGTACGAGACATTACAACTCAAAAAAGCAATAACTCGCACACAATTTTTTATCACATCACAGAGCAAAGAATACATATTCTAAACATAGAAGTTGAATTTTAGTAACTTGAGTATGATCCATTCACTGAGCATGGCGGAGATTGTGAAAAGTTGGAAGACGTTATTTGTGCGAAATTTGCCGTATAGTACAACGAATGAACAACTGGAACAATTATTTAGCGATTTTGGTCCAATTAAGCGATGTTTTGTGATAAAGAATAAAGGTAAGGCAAATGTTGGGGGCTCATACACTTTCGCACCTAACAATCATAGGCTGTCGCAGTGACTTCGCAACCGCGTGCAACCGTTTTCTATTACCTTACCACTGCATATTCGTCAAATTAAGCGAATTAAACGACAAAAAATCGTTTTCACGAGTAAACAAGCACCTGCGTAGAATATCGATGCGTTCTTTTTGTCAACGCTTATGGGCTTCATTGCTGTTTAGTGATGGGCAATGATGGTCAACAAACTAAAATTTAATCGTACTGAAACGTAGTGGCTATAGGTCCGTCTAGACGGACCCGGAGACGGACCTGGAAAATTTTTTTTCAAGGTCCGTCCGAGATGGAACTCCAATTTTATTTTACGGAGTTCCGTCAATGCCAGGGCGTCTGTGCGGCAGTGTGCACAATGCCGCACAGACGCCTTGGCGGATGGCAGCCAACTAAGCGACCTCAGCACCAGACGGCACATCATGGGCTCGCCAGTAGGCAAAGTACCAAACGGTCTCCGGCTTCGTCTTGATTACATCATCAACGTTACACACCTAGTTTTGGTGTTTACATGTCGTCCCGAAATTTTCTCAAATAAGCTAGCCGTAACCCCAACTTTAGTATAACACTACTACTAACCCTAAACACTAACCCTAACTCTAACTTTATCTCTAGCCATAGTCATAATA
>Ga0209671_1003879_pt1 | contig 14587 bp, 5 predicted proteins | sample WorMetHERISLAND2_2_FD_187401 | JGI IMG/M metagenome (GOLD analysis project Ga0209671, IMG submission 187401) | Marine gutless worms symbiont microbial communities from Max Planck institute for Marine Microbiology, Germany - Olavius geniculatus... | ecosystem: Host-associated > Annelida >... | reverse complement strand
CAGTAACGGTGCGAGATAAGGCCTAGGTTACTATTAATCACTAATATGAAATCGTATACTGGCTGTCGATTGGCGCCGAATTCAATGACCTTGGATGACCTTGAACGCCAAAATAGGGGGTTTTACGGATTTTTTTCGCGATATGAGGCTTCGCAGGTCTTTATCATTCACAAGGAGGCGCCACCGTCGCCAACGCCACGCGCGCCTATGGCCGAAGTGTACCATGGTCCCGATGGGCCGAGTCCAAATGATATGCGATTTTTGAAACTATAACTACTGAACTGGAAATGCTATAGGCTTTCGCGCGTCTCGTGAGCTTTGCTCAAATTTCTTGTTTAAATTGCGATGTCAAATTTACACAACAACTCTAAGCCACGTTGATTCCACTGCAACAAAAGCAATTAAGCAAAATAAAATTGTAAAAGCGTAACAAATATGTTGCTAAAAATTGGTGGCAGATTTTCTGAGAAAACAAGAGTGATTCCATGCTTTTGTAAAACGTTTGCTGGCTAGATTAGTACGACTTGATCCGCAGACCGCAAAACCGCCAGTGGTCGACGTCACTATGCGCACTGACGAGAACGTTTAATCGCGTAGACGATCATCTGAAAGTCCGACTGTTACATGAAAAGAGACGTCATCGCATTGATGAAAATGTTACTGACAGAACTGTGAATCGGTGTCGTGATCGGCTGCGTAAACGCTTTCGCACGAAAGAGGAACACTCTTGATCTGATTTAGACAGTTGGGCTGTTTCGGTTGACAATAACTGCGTTTGAAAAATTTTAGCATTCGGCAGCGTTATTAAACATTTGACACGTCCGTAGAGACAAGGCAGATTTCTGCGAACGAAACTTTACTGTAGTGTTTAGAATGGATGTTAGTTGTGTGTGCGTGTGTGTAAAATTTCATTTAACTTTTTGCTGATGAAAGAGATAACAAGAATCAAGTCACGTAGCAAAGTCTTCATTTCCTGTAAGCCTAACCGAATTTGTGAGTCATTATCCTCGTTATCTCTATTAGGCTTAGGCTTATACGAGATAATCGAGACTGGTACTTAGCAAACAAGCAGAAACTGAACGTGATTAGCTTGACAAGAAATCATCTCGTTACAGTGCTGTTATGTTGAGTCTGCCGACCACTACACTCCAGCCAGTCAGTTGCAGCCTCTTGATGTATCATTTATGAAGCCACTGAGTACACATTATGATCAGTGGACTGGACGGCAGGCAGTGACCGAGACCGAGACCGAGACTACGCAGACGTTTACGAGAAATTTTGCTTTTGAATGCCATGCTGGGCTGCTCTTCCTTTCTTTTCTTGTTCTGTCCTTTTTATTTTATTTATTTTTTTTTTAATTTTATTTTCCTTTCACTTTCCTTGCCCATTTAATACAGCGTAAAGGCCTGGTTGTGCATATCCGGGCCGACTGTCGACACATTATTGTCGCGTCAACCGGTTACGGCGACGATCGCCCCGTGTACATATTATGCTACACATGTTCTCCCAGCGGGGTGTGGGCATTATATCGAGCCACGGACGCAAACGCATTAAGTGCGCTCTTAGAAGCCAGAACGCGTCTGACGGTTGCAAATGGCCTTCATTTTTGGTTAAAAAGCCATGCAAAAATTAAAATGGGCCTAAATGTGAATGTTTTGATTACTTCGGATACTTTTGTGGCAGGTAGCCAAATACTTTGCTAGGAGCATTACTACTAGTTCAATGAAGCGTGTCTTCAGAAGTCAAGGAGAATCTGCACTTGTCATCGGTACTGTACATAAATTAAACAGTGCTGTTTGCATTTTTACGCGCGAAAGCAGCTACCTTAGGGTTAGGGTTAAGGTCTTAGCGCGTCTTAGCCATCTAAGTTTCGATCTCTTAAATTCAAGGAGTCTTTCGTACGGAGGCCTCAAATTTAAGTACTCAAATTTAAGTGCATTAATATTAAATTGCTGTAGGCCTACACTGATTGCCAAAGTGGCAGTACTGCTTCTATCGCGCATCACGTGAGCTTTTCTCAAATTACTTGTTTTTTCACCGCTATTAATTTAGGTTTGAAAAGACGCCTGCTAAATAATTGAATGAAGCAAAGTGCCACCCAAGACTCAGCGGTTTAAAATATTTACCGAATAATGTTATTTTTATTCGTTTCAGTAAATATTAAAAAAACATATTCACACTCTAGTTACACAGTGTGACCTACGACGGCAGGTTATAAAAACGTCGGAGAAAATAACCATCTTTGCACTTAGCAAATGTGACGGACGATGTGTTGAAATCTGGCGACGCCACGCAGTGTGTGATATTCGTCGATTCCGGAGTCGAGATCGATGAAAGCTATTACTGCGATTTGTCTTGACATCATAACAGTTCTGCTGGGCGTACGTCACGTCACTGGGGTGCACGATCTGCCAGCTTTTAGATATTAATGTTTCACACGAGAGTTGGCGACTTAATGAAAACGTGGCGGGATCTTTAATGAAGTTATGACGACTTTGGCGTCTTGTTTTATTATGCGACTGTCCTGATAGGATCTTGCACAGCCGCAGAGTAAAAGTGGACTTTTAACTAGCGTTCACAATAAGAAAGTGTCGTGCAATAACTACACCGTGTTTCAAAAAACTAGCAAGATTGTTTTTGTCATAACGTTGACTAATTTTTACCGACTTTGATAATTTTAGCACAAAGATAGCCAAGGTGATAGACAATGATGCACATCACGTAAATTTATAATTTTGACCAACTTTATGCCACAAAAATCTCAAATCTGTTGGAGATGTGACGAAGTTCTAACGAAAACAATTTTGCTTTTTTTCTAGACAAGGTGGGTGGCAGCGGAAATTGTCGACACTGGGCCGGCATAGACTAGTATTTGTTAGTTTTTGATTCACGATGTTTTGCATTGACCGGAGGTCGGCGCAGACTAATTAATAGCTATATTCACTAGCCAGCTTTAGGCCTATTTTACTACTGTGTTCTCGAATCAAATCCGAAAATTTAATTTTACACCGAAATCAGGATTGTACGTCTACATTTATGTTCCGGTCTTTTTTAGACCAGTAGTCACTATAGTCTCTAGCAATTCGCCGCTGGTTGTATGCATTCAAATTAATTGTTTGCTTCTAGGCCTAAGTTGTTTTGCTGACTGTCTGTTGTATTGTGTATTGGTTTAGTTTCTGCGCCACAAATCGGCCACTTTTGGCGATGCTAACGGACCGTGAGTGATTGATAATAGGCTTGAATGATGATAAACGATAAATTAACTTTTTACCGTTCTGCATGAGCTGTCAGCTTATACCCTACGCTGTCAGTTCCTTGTTCCTGGGGCTAAAATGTAGATAATCGTTATTAGCCCGTTATGGTGGTTGAGATGCCGGGAGGCTGAGCTAGGCTGATGACCGCTAATATCAACGTGTCACAAGCTGACACTTCATCGTGATCTGCTATTACCCGTAGGCCAGACGACTGTCTCCACCCAGCCCACCTATACGGCGAAATCAATATTTACCGAACGTTCGGGAAAAATGCATATAAAATCAGTACAGGTAATACAATAATAAGAAAGATGAAAGCGTACAACATTTTAACAAAATCTTAGTTAATTTACACATGTAAGTTTGAAGAGTTTACACCAGGTATAAGCTTACATGTAAACGAATAATGTTTTAATTTATTGATTTAGGTCTACTGTTCGACGCGTGATCGAGATAAGAAGTTAACAGATCCGACGTTCTAGGCATATGCAAAATGCACTTTCGTTTGTTTTTTTTCACGAGTAGTTCATGTTTAAATTAGCACATTTTCATCAGGGAAACTATTATTTTTTTGGCTTGTGATTAACATGACCGATAACCAGAACTCTTCTATTTTAGGCCTCTATTGCATTGTTGCTACGAATAAGTGTAGCGCCTGCTTTCATTAACTACTAGCGCGGGTCAAAAGATTGATTCGAGTATAAAACGGCACGACCCAACCAATTACCGTTCACTGTCAATCGTTAATCTGATGTCGCTAACTTCGTCTCCTGTACAGTGCGTATAGCTCAGCGACATCTACCAGACAGACGCCAATTATTCCCTGATGAATCCTCGACACAGACGCCACGCCATCTCGAGTAGGAACACAACGGGCGCGTCGCTGTGCATGTTCTGTATATTACTAAAACAAAAAAAAAACAAAAAAGTACTAAAAATTTGGGGCAGAAGCCAACGTGAGATAGCCTGTCGCCATAAGTCCGATTGGGGAACGATTAAGGGGTTGAAATTTCGCTCTCAACAACGTCATATGACCCGAACGCGTACGCCGTTGATTTTGGGCGGGTCGAAATGAGACAAGGAAAATTTCTGTTAGTGGATTAAAGTTCACCAAATATTTTTGTCAACGTGGGGAGTTTAAAACGTTTTTACACCCCTATATATTTTAGGGTGCCAATTTTCCAAAAATTATATCCAAATTTGCAATGTTTCTTGGGGTTACTCCGCCGTAGCCCCAAAGATATAGGCTTTCATATGCTGAAATTTAAGCCGATTTCTAATTTGTCATTGTCAAAAATTGTTGCAGGGACTCCTGTCTTCGATGTGGTTTTGCTATGCCTCGGTCATTTTCTAGCGCGTGTAAAATTTCAGGGGGTAGCACTGAAATATGGTCTTCCAAAAAGTCTATTTTCGTGGGTGTAAACTCACATGTCGTACTTAGTTAGTGGACCAAAGTTTACCGGACTATATTTTCAATGCGGGAAACTACCATGGATGTCCTATTTTGGAAATTTCTCCGTTTCGGAAATGTTGGGCGTCAAAGTCTGAAGTTGTCTCGAGTAGCCGCAAATTGAAATAAATAAACGGCAGCAGTAAAACAATAACTTCCCGTTGCTAACGTACTGACGGCCTAAAAAATTACTGAGCAGGGCGTAATGTGAAGCCGCACGTTTATCCATTATCTCTTGACAGATGCGTTGGCAAACTGACCACTTTACGTCATACTGTCGTCATATAGCTTATGCTACGTCCACCGTGAAATGCGAGTGACGATCGGGGCGCTGAAATCGCGAGACCTGACAACGCGGTACCAGATCGGAAGTTGAGCAAAAAAGCCCCTTCAACAGCGAGCATAGACAGCGTGGCCAGGCAGCCGCAAAGTCAAAGTTTATGCAATATTCTTATATATTACTGATGCATTGTGTTATTTTGCTGACATTTTCCTAACTAAACGCTAGTCACAGTTTATTCAGTGTTGAACTGACTGATTTTGCTGTTCTTTGTGCCTTTATTTTTGTAGCTTTACGCGTGTCAAATACAGCTGTATTGCGCTATTTTGCTGATATTTTCTTAACGAAACGCTAGTCACAGTTTATTCAGTGTTGAACTGACTGATTTTGCTGTTCTTTGTGCCTTTATTTTTGTAGCTTTACGCGTGTCAAATACAGCTGTATTGCGCTATTTTGCTGATATTTTCTTAACGAAACGCGTGTCAAAGTTTATTCAATGTTAAACTGACTACCGGTTACGTAGAATTAAGATTAATTTTATGCGTCATTTAGCCCTACTTCACGTTGTCAGAAACATCGTAAAACACTAAAACGCTACAATAAGATAATCGAACAACTAGAAAGCAGTCATAGCCGGCAAGTACCTCCGCCAAGGCAATGTTATTCGCTAGGTGGCATCACCATATTCACTTTGCCATCGGTTCCCTTATGCCCGCTTTAACGCAGATATCTGTGATGAAATAATTGCCCGTATCTGTTTTTGGTGCTCTTTGTTTTGAATTGCTGTCTTATTTGTCTATGTCACTGTTTCGTATTATTATTTCACACTTAATCTACATATTTAGCAATTTCGTCTCAAACAGAAATTCTGTAATGTTTAGACAAGGTTGATTAAGCGTCTTAATTGTAACTGGTCCGCTTGTCTAGCCACTGTTTCACGTATTTGAATGAAATCGGGTTAAATAGCGACTAATGGGCGTAGGCTATAAGGGCCTATGTAAAATCGTTCCAAAACCGAAACTCAACTAATAGGTTATAGTTTGTAATTATATTTCATGTTTTATCATCGGAATCATCGGAACGTAAAACTCTTAAAGTTCTGTTCGTTTGTTGCCAAACTCAGTCGACAAGAAACGATTTCACGCATGGTTTGTTTCATTGTGGCGGCTTGAGGTGTTCGTTTTAGCCGCGAGCGGATGAAAGTATCCAAGGGAGAGACCATGCTGCGAGCGGTCATGCTGGTTTGGTCAGGGGGTCGTTCGGGGTAGGCGTGGCGCGTGCTCTCTTGCCCCCAACCCATGGCATTATACTCCCTCCCATCATTACCTGCCGCCAGCTTCCGGCTCAGCAGCTCTGCCCCACACAAGACAAGCCATAGCAATGTTAATATCATGCATTTCTCGTTCAGTCCGTCTCAAGTTAGCTTTTTCTGCATTTTAAAATTTTAGAAAAATGCACGCTTTCTGAAGTATGAACCAAAAACCTAAAACTGACCTATGGACATCGCAATTCTGAAGTGTGACTAGGTGTCGTTCGATTTAAACTTAAAACGACTAACATCTGACAAATTTATAGTGAAAATTATGCATAAGCCGTCGTTTCCTCAAAATACCAACTTACAGATCGAGAATCCGACAAGAAGACAATAAGTAAAGTGGCATCTAAAATGAGAGTTTTTTTTAAAATTTAAAAAATAGTGGCTGCTGGCAGATTATTTTGTTCTGAAATATTTTACCGTGAAACTTCATTTGGTTTAAGCAGTAGTGTTGTTTGTATACCCTATATTTTAGTATTTGTTACAAACTCTAAATTTGAAATTACATAAGTGCTTTATTTTATACAGCAATTTTAGTACGCCGAAAAAAAGTTATTGGTTACAATAATTTCCAGATGGAGCTTACGTGCTCAGACTGTCGGTACTTTTGTTTGTGTTCTAGGCCTACTGGTACATTATTGTCTGTGTGTGCTGTCAATATTTTACTGCTCGTTTAAAAATTTGCATGTTTTTATTCTGACGTGTTTTAGGACAGGTACCCCGTGCGAGTTTTTCTCTGTATGTTTTTCATTATTTTTCCTCGTCAAAGTGCTGCAGTCATGACGAACTTGTATAGTAGGCCTAGGGTCTACTAAATCTTGTTTAGACAATGAGATAGGCCTACACGCACGACAGTCAATCCACGCTATTACCTCACGCCAAATAAAAGATGTTCATTTCATTAGATTGCGATTACTTCTGCGAATCCTAGGGTGCCCTGCCTGGGACCACGGACAGACGCTGACAGATGCGAGGTGTGAGTTTATTAAAGTTGTGATTGATTGTTTTTTCCTCGAGACCGATTGATTGCGACACAGAGGCGTGCGGATCAGGATTTGATCGATCCGCGGGAATTTGCAACCAACTTTATTCCTCAATCACTGGCAGTATAGTTAAAGTACAAAAAGAAAACGCGCAAGCAAGCAAAAAGCGAAGAAAGTTAACATGAACTAAAAAATATTAAACGTCACTTTTCAACATATGTAAGCGTCAACAAAAACAGCAAGTATCTTCTTGAACAATCTGACATTTTAATGGTTAACAAAACAAAAAGACAAAGTTAAGCCTATACGCCAATCCGTTATACGTTCATCTCCGGCAATGCCAGAAACTGAATTCGAACACTTTCATACTGTGTGTAGAATTGCAGATCAATAAATGAATTTATTTTCCTGATAAAATAGCAAACTAAGACTGCATGCAATTAGACAAAACAGTGAGGCTGCCAAAAAACTAAATTATAAACAAAAATTACATCTAAATTCATACATTAGACAGTGTGAAGTCTGCATTAAAGTTTGATTGATGATGAAAACGTGCTAGTGTATTAATGAGGTGGGCCTATAGTCGAGTTGCTAATTTGAGCAATAGTAAACTGTGTTTAGAAAAAAAACACCCACGTGACCCATTCGCTTTTTCTTTTATATCTCCGTGGAAGATGTTTAAATTTTCACAAAATTTTCAGAAAATGTTTAAGAGGAAACAAGTAGTCCACGGGTGAAAAAGTTAAATATTTTTTGTTACTGGTGACGTTATGCTGACGTCATATTTTCGTCTTTGTAAATTATGGGTTTTACCGTTGAAGACAAACATTTGACAGAATGTTTGCAAGTCAGCAACGGTTATGAAGCCGCAAGTTTGTGCAGGATGTTTCTGGACAATAGACAGACAATTGGATATTGATGAAATAAAACTTTTAAATACAAAATTGACATGATTAGTAGTATCAAGCCGTTTGACAGATAGCGGACAAGTGGTCATCCACGCAGTGACGCAGTACGCCTGCCAACATCAACAGAGTTGAGGATCTTGCACTCAGCCAAAAAGATAAACCACTGAAACTGTTCATAATGGAACATTGCGTGACGGATTAGCATATTTTTGGGTTTAGTCAACACAATGATCAATTCATGTGTTTCAACATTTATCATAGGTATGTCTTCAACGGTAAAATCCAAAATTTACAAACACTGATATATGACGTCAGCTTGACGTCACCAGTTAAAAAAATATTTAACTTTTACATCGATGAAATACGTGTTTTCTCCTTAACATTCCCTAAAAATTTTGTGAAAATATAATCATTTTCCATGGAGACATAAAAGAAAACGTGAGTGGGTGTTTTTTTCTGAACACACTGTATAAAAATTCGAACAATTTATCGTGTAGTTGGATATTGGTCTAAGATTAAAGAACTTCGCATGCTGGTTTTTTTATATTGCTATTCGGTATCTATTATACCGTACTTGGGCTTTAAAACGTTAACCTTATTTACTGCTCGCCATTTAAAGTTTTAAACGAAAGTCTTAAAATTTTGTGACTTTAGCACAACATTATTGTATGTATATATTAACAGCTCAGCTGGGAAACAATATTATGTCTAATACTGTCACATTATTGGCTAGCTTTACTGTTGCACAACACAATACAATAGCAAAGTAGTCTGTGGATCTGCTAACGGAACTCAGGATCAATGACGGATCAAATTTTTCAGAATTCGCATAACTTCACTGCTCGAGCAAAGAAGTAAAAATGCGTGATTTCGTCGACTAAAAACAATCAGTCAAGACGTGGATTGCATTTGAAAAGCTGATGAAAATAACTCCGTGTCTATGATATTGTCTATCTTTCTTTTCCCCATACTTCGTTTTATTAATTTTATCGAACTGGCATTACATAGCGAGTTTTATTTTCGGCAACAATTCAATAATTAAATATCCCGTTGATGCCTAAAGTAAGGATTATTGAGCTTCATCAGAGTTTACAAATAATTTGAGCAACGATCATACAGCTTAACAGCACAGTACATAATACGCCTTCGGCGCGTATATATAACAGTACTGTGATAACAGTTCCTGTTTGCAGGTTGTCTTGGACTCTTGGTCTATCTCCACCCATTTCGTCGCAATTCACTCTTGAAATCTGAAGGTCATCGATGTTGACACCGTGAAAAAGCTTGTCACTATTGCTTGTTATGATAAGCAGCATGTCTGTGTTTATCTGCAACCGTTTTTACGCTACACCAGCCAATAGTGGTAAAATAACCACTTTTAGGGGGTAGCGGTCTTTGACGCACACCTGCGCAGGCCTCCTTAAATCTAAGGGGTCGGGTCTTGGACAGCTAAAATCTTGGTTTTATGCTGAAAATTGCGTACGCAGGTTGTCTAGGTCTATTTCTAGTTATTTGGTCGCAATTCACTGTTAAAATGTGCGATGCAGCCAAAAATTGCGAAAAATTCACCAACTTCTTTTTTGGGGGGTTCAAGGTCGTTCAAGGTCATCGATGTTGACAAATCTAAAAAGCCCGTCACCAGTGCTTGTTATGCAGCAAGTTTGTATCTACCTGCAACCGTTTCCACACTATAACAGCCAATAGCGGCAAAATGGCGTCTTTTTTAGAGGGGGTTACTCCTCTTTGACGTTCTCGTTCAAATGGAACTCTTCACTCACAAGCACGAAATTCTGTCACGATAAACTAAAATCCTTGAGGCAGTCAGTGAAGTTCTCGTGATCCTAGCTTGCGTCATTTTGACACAATACCGCAGTGTGACGGACGGACGGACAGACGGACGCCTGTTTCTTCAAATAATTTAAGCAATGTGCATCTTTTTTATATTTAGCAGGCATGGACAGAAAAGTCGTAAAAACCTTGAAAGGCAGTGTGTGTGTGTATAACTCGTGTACGTCGAATAAGGTCGTCACTCCATGGTCACGTGATTCGTGATAGCTTGGCGTTAATATCGTTGATACATCTCTTCCTTAATCTCACAAGCTAATGGACTGGTTTAGGTCCGGATTACTTTTTTCGTTTTACGTATTGCTAGATAGTACTTCTCTGCTGCATGGCACTGGCTTGTGACTCGAGTTTTTGGTTCTTGTGCGCGGTGCAGACTTGGCGCAGAGTGCGGTATTGCTATCGTGGGTTGTCTGTCCGTCTGTTCGTCCGCCAGTTTAAGTCTTCGCTCATTGGAACTCTAGCATTGGTGATGTAAGGGCCGAGTTGTAAAAAAAAACATCCCAAAATTTTGGTTGAAATAGACGCGAGGTGCTGTTCTCAGCAGTAAACTTGCAATAGGTTATCTCTGAAATGGTGCGAAAAGGAACAACGTTGCTACACTTCAGAAACTGTTGATAAACTGGCACACATCTAGTCGCTAGAGAGCATTTTGTCTTCTCCCGTCGTCTGCAGCAACACCGCAACAACGTCTTATACAGTTCGATGCTGACAATAATGTAATGCACTATGAAGCAAATAACTATTACAATAAAATGCATAAATTTCGCAATAAAATTCAAACTTCTGGCAAAGTTGAGATCGAAAATTAACACACTTCGTGATATAGAAAAAAACACACGTTAAGTCTACCTTATTTACCGACAAAAATGGGAAAGCTGATAGTCGTAAACATGTACTTTTATAATTTATATGCACCTTTATAATTGTCCTGTATATGACCTATAATATGTTTAGAAAAAATACTGTAAGTGGCTAAGCGGCTAAGTTTAAACCAAATTAATTTCGCCATATAAACACTTCAGCAGAAAAAAACTTTTAGAGCTCAAACCCCTCGTTATTCAGCTTCGCCATTTTTTTTAAATAACGTAATGCGTGTTAATGACAGGGTTGAATCCTCATACGCCTCCTGTTTGCTTATACGCCAGCAAATAAATTTAAATCATAGCTGGTTTCTCGGTGTGTGTCCGACAGACAGACAGACAGACAGACAGACATGCGATGCGTGCGGTCACGCGCCTCCTGCTGGCTTGACATTGTGTGGTCGGCGACTACCGTAGACATTGGGGTTAAGCACACGATGACCACGTACTGTCGTCGTATACACGAGTCTGTCATTTGCCGACTGATAAACAGTGCTCAATCGCGATCCCCATGGCTCAAGTCGCGCGCGTTGCGACCCCGTGTCGCGCGTTGGTGCTCACTGCTCAGTGGTCAGTCGTCAGTACTTGACCTTGGTCAACTGCTGACCACGGGGAATCCGCTGCGTGCCTGCGTCTCTGCAGACCTTAACGGTCAGACGATGTTCGGGGCGGATCAGAGGCTCGCTTACTGTGTCAATTTCTAGCAGGCTATAATTTTGTGTCAAACCGCCAACAATTTTTTTTTTAAACTGCACGTTTTGTCGGCCTACATCGTTACTAGTTTGCTGAACATGCTGATGTTAACGTTGGAGTAAATAAACGTTGTAAAATTTACTTCGGCTCGACGTTTTGAAATAATTGTATACTGATTTTCAAGGTATTTTTCTATAAAAACCGCATCTGGTTATATCAAACATCAAGCATGGCCTACAAATGGCAATTATAGTATAATACCGGAAAAAGTTAAATAGAACACAAGGAAAAAATGAGACTGTGAGATATCGAGCGATGGACAGGATTCTGGACATTGTCGGATTTTTTGGCGTTAATGCGCTGCACAAATTCACCTATTTACTTACTTACAACGCAGAAATAAATGGGAAATAGCCTAATTGTTCACGTAGCTGTCGAGACAGTCAAAAAGATCGCACGGCAATAAAATTCGGATGTCGAGTTAAATAAATATCGGCGATGACTGAAGTCTACCCACTTGATCTCCACGTGTATCTCAAACTGGCGTCGTTAACTACTTGTCCGGCACGCGTTAGAGCAGAAGCCGTTAAAATACCTGAAGGTCGCGTGTCATTGAAATTGTGGTGTAGCCTATTTGCTCACCTGCCCACATTCGTTTATTTGTTGTCCCGAGTACTGTACACGATACTGGCGACACATTCTGGTAGCTCGCACGTGCCAGGGACAGAACGTTTTATACGGTTGTTGTTGACTTAGCATTTTGCTCACGTTACCTTGGCTGGCAGCAAATCACCAAAACCACTAGCTTACCGTATTGCTACGCAACAAGTATGAACGAATCTCGACTAGAATAGATTTGCCCGAATGCTTGTTGCAGGGTCAAAGTTTCACTAGTAGGTACCAGGTTGTAGACTCAGCATATCATAACAATACACCATAACGTTACCTCTCGTATGACAAGACTGGGTTGGAACATCTGCCGTATCGACAGCTTGTAAGGCAATTGTTTGTCGGACACACGTTGATAATGACTAAACGTCAACTACCTGTCCATTAGTAACATGTTCACGCATGTAAGTAAGTAAGTAAGTAAGTAAGTAAATGATTTATAAAGCGCCAAAGTCTCAGAAAGAATCAGGGCGCATAGGATGATGGACGCTAGGTGGCAGAAAAGACTGACTGAAAGTAGTGGGTCTTTAAGTGACGTCTGAAGGTAGCCAAGGTTTGACATTGACGAATTTGAGGAGTTAAGGAGTTCCAAATTTTCGGTGCAGAGACACAAAAAGAACGAGAACCAAAGGATAAGTTATGCCGTGGAATTGCAAGTACACTCATAGTGCTATTTGTACCTCGTATAAACCTTGTTAGGCTTTTAACAGGCACATTCATATCCTTCCATTATTACACATTAGCTTCACTTATTAACAGCGATGAAAAAATATATGATTGCAGCAAATCAATCAATCAATCTGCACAAACTTATGAACCGTCCTTTAAACACAGTTCCAAAATACGTTTGTTACGAGTGCAATAAAATAGGCCTATTTATGTAAGCTGAACTGTTGAAAGCTGTATAGCTGAGGCGAGGTCGAACAGCAAAAGCACGCATTATTACATTTTTTAAACAATTGAAATAAAATGCACAGTGTAATAAAATGACTAATAGAATGACTAACCGATGCCTTTCAAAAGCATTCTACGTATAGAAAGTTTCTATTATCAGTACTGACGCTCAACGAGCGGTCAAATGATCTCAGTCTCAAGTAATGCTCACAATGTTCAGTTCGGACGGATGACGCATGACTGGAGAACAATAAATTTGCCGAATATAGGCCGCTGCGCATTTGGTGAGTTTTATACCAAAAAAACTATTAATCAGCAAAGACGGACAATGAGACAAATCGCCGACAACTGACGCAGTGTTCGGTCAATGGGGACAAGACGAAGTTTAGGTTTCTAGAGAGAGATAAATCGACAGATCCTTGACGTGGCTTTGTAACTAGCAGGAAACGCGGCCTGAAAAGTCGAGTCGGTAGTGCTTGGTGCAGCACGCGAGCAGATGTGACGCAGACGACAGAGCACACATCAAAGCGTGGCCGGCCATCTGTCCACCTACGTCGTCCATCCGTCCGTCTGCTTGTCCGTCAGCCATTCAGTCTGCGTGCCAGCACATAACCACAGCGCTCTCTGCCGAATACCGTTGCAACTAATTGGGCCAAAACGCCGTCCGTTTCGTGTCGCAGTCTGGAGATTCGCTTCGTCTCTGACCAGAGGCAGTTGATAGTTTTGATGCGTATTTTTCACCTAGTTGATCAGGCAGACTTGACAGTCTTGCGTTTGCTTCTAGTGAGCTGTATTTTCAGAAGAACAGAAAATTGTCGAGCTGATTTTCGAGTTTCCAGTTTCCGGGGACTGCTCGAAAGTCGACGATGCATCTAACGTCGAGACCACAACTCGGCGATCATTGGTCAAAAATTGTCCAGTTGCGGCACTCGATGTTGCGTTAGGGTGGGGGTTAGGGTTGGAGTTATGGCGGATAGGTTTCTAGTCACGGTTTTGAGTTCAAACTCGAAACTCGACTCGTCAATATACAACAAGAAATTTGAGCTAATGCTCACGAGACGCGCGAAAGCCTATAGCAGTTCCTGTTTAGTAGTTTAGCTAAAAATTGGGGTGTTCACGCTAAGTTAATATACAAATACCAAATTCTCTAGCTGGATCGTATAACGATAGTTGCGTGGCACTACCTTGTGAACAGTGGCGTATTTAGGGGGGCCACGGTGAGATGGCTCCCCCCTTTGGCCTGACCATGAAAATTTTGTGCAGGCGACTTTATATGAAAAGGTGCGTTTTTTGCCATTTTCCAGCAAGAATTGCAAAATTCAGCAATGTTTGATGGTCTTTTGCGTTTCCAAATTTCAGAAAAATAGGCGAATTTGCGGTTTCCATTGAACATTCAGAAGCAAAAAGTGTTTCAGCTTCAGGGGGGCTTCGCCCCC
>Ga0209671_1003877_pt1 | contig 14588 bp, 8 predicted proteins | sample WorMetHERISLAND2_2_FD_187401 | JGI IMG/M metagenome (GOLD analysis project Ga0209671, IMG submission 187401) | Marine gutless worms symbiont microbial communities from Max Planck institute for Marine Microbiology, Germany - Olavius geniculatus... | ecosystem: Host-associated > Annelida >... | reverse complement strand
AGATTATGCGACATCGTCGGTGTCTGTTTACATCCTAGATAACTCAAAATTGATTAACGAATTTTGATGAATTTTATTGAGGCATTAGGCATAATATAGCGAAGAAGTGATGTGTTGAAGTGATGTGTTGATGTGCCGTTAAGAAACTACTCACTAATGGGGCGTGGTGTAAACACCCTATAACTCACTTCGGGTTTACAAAGACGTCAATATTGGTATCTTTTGCTGGCTAGTTCCAGAGAAGCAGTTCGCCAGTTCCATGCCGTGTAGTCCCAGCGTCGTAGCGAGACGTGTGAGTGGTAAGGCGATTGTTTCCACGATGCGACGGATGTTGCGTAGATGTGATCGTTCTAGCGAAATAATTGCGCGCGTTTACGATCGCGCCCAGTAATAAACGATAAGTGGTCGCGCGGACGAACGTAAAAACCGCCGCCCTGGCCCGCCACTGACCACAAGATAAGCCGCTGCTAGGCTGATTGCTTAAGTCGATGCGTTATAGCGTCTTTGCCACAAGACTGGACTTAGCGTTTCATGCATTTCCGACTTACTCTGGTGTCGGCTGCAGTATGAACACTGTGAAGCAACCGCTGCTCAGAATGTTCAATTGAGTCTTAGCAGAAGCACAAAGAAAGGAGATTGCATAAGAGCTGATAAGACACGCTTTTTTCCAAAGATGACAAAATACAGAATTGGCTTTTTCCATATCACGTGGACAAAATGAATCAACTGCTGCTGAACATGTTTGGGGGCCACTTGGCAGCAAAGACGCAAAGAAATGGACTGTCTAATAGTTCAACTTGACAAATGCTCTTCTTCAGCAGTTCAAGATTACACAGGATTACACAGGATTCGCATTCCGCAAATAGTTTAGAAAAAAGGTAACAAGAAGAGATTGAGATTGGGTTTTTTTGAAGTAGGCCTACCAGCTAGTTATAGGCCGGCCATCGTTCTTTTATGCAAGTTGCTTGATTTGTCTGTCTTTGAGCGTTAAGCTTATTAACGCTTTTGTGGTAGTCATTATACCTTTGACGAATGCCCGTTATTGTCATGCGCTAATAGATGACGTGCGGATGAACTGCTGTTAACTACATTGTGATGATGTCGTTTCGAGTTTTCCAGTGACTGCCCTTCAGGGTCTTCAGCGTTCACAAGACGTTTATAGGGGTTTATGTATATTTGTGTGAAGTGTCCCTGCTGTGACGTGATAATGTTGTTTTAGTCTCGGTATTTTAACAGTAATAATCATAATCATAAGCTAATAATCTTTTTTCGAGTTATGTTTGATAATGTTAGGAATGTTTGTATCTGAAAGCTCCATTAGTGCAGTCTGAGGCCATACCCTAGCAGCTGTCAATTTTAAAACATTCTGAACCTAAAACACATTTTAGCAAGCTAGAGAGAAGATCCAGGTTTTAAATTACCATTAATTTTATTATTTATTTGGTGTATGCAGCCTATGTATAACCTCGGCTGTCGATGTGTTCTGTTACGTAGGGTCGGTGTCAGCGTACGGACCCACCGTGCAAGTATCTACATCCACCCCAGCATCTCAAGGAACAGTTGCTGCAGAACGGTCGCAATAATCTCCTGCTCAAGAGCTACCAGCGAGTGCATTGCCTGCCACCCACTTTCATCCCGCTTGTACGTCACTCATACCGTGTCTCAACAAACTGCACAAAGTTATTTTTGTCAGAGCTTCGTGAAATTTTCATTTAACTTCGATATTTTTGGACATGAAGATTAGAAAGAGGCTAAAATTATGCGAGGTGCATTTATTTTTCGTCTCACCCAATTTTTGCCAATGCAGTGCCGTGTTAACGCAAATGTTTTGACAAAAATAATTTTGCACAGTTTTTTGAGCAGTTGCGTTGAACACAGATGATTTTGACGAAATTATGCAAAGTTTTAACTGGTCAGAAAATGTCATCATTATGCCCGTTTTTAAAGGCAACTTTATTCTCATAGGGCAGGAACGTGAACAACGTACATGTAAATGAACTGAGTTTGTGAAAGTTTAAACAGTCCATAACGTCTAATTTGCATCTCAAAGACATGTATAGACTACCGAGTTTGTCAGTTTCGTCTAATAATGGCAGACGTTTTTTTCACAGTTTTACTCACATACTATTCGTAAAATGAGCAGTAAACTGAAGAGTAGAGATTTCGTCACATGCATGAAATGTGTTACTAGTTTACTACGGCTATTTTGTACACTGAATGAAATATTTCTAAATGTCGGTCAATAATTAGCGAAGTTGCTACAAAACATTGATGGCTTACGGTAACATATATCGCTGTGCAAAATATTTGAGCCACGACTTTGCACATTAGCCATTAGCATGTAGCGTTTTTGCTCTTTATTCTTCTGTTTTCCTTTTTCTGTTTGCTTTCACTTGCGGATTTTTGTTGTCTGATAATAACCGTTATTTCAGTTATTTGAGTGACGAATTGATTGAATGTTTGGTTGCACTGCTGTGCAAGTATGTGATGATAAGATTGTCTGTAGGCCTAGATTATGACGGCTGTTTCAGATAAGCCCGTACGTTGTTGCCAGTGGCAACGGTTGCTATGCGCCGTACTACGCTGCCGCCACCCCCCACAATCCTCTGGTTATCCCGTCGTCTGCGACTGCGCTAACTGAGGCCACGCCCACCGCTCAACCCACTTCCGTAGCAACTCAGCCTTGTCCTCTTCCTGAGGTACCGGATTGAAATTCATCACTAAACCGAATTGAATATATTAATTTGTACGTACAAAATAGGTTATTTTTTCTGACTTTGTCACCAGCTCTAACATTTTGCTTTCGATTATCGCACTATTTAGGGTCAATGCTTAGACAGTGCAGGTTTGTTCAGTTATGCTATTGAGCAAGTCCGTACTACATTATTATGGAGTTGTTAAGGGGCCTGTACAAAAGTGGTCGTTTTGGATGTCGTTACTCAAATCTGAATACGGATGCAGAGTGGAGATGCAGATGCTATGAAGATTGGAGGTCGACATAATGATTTGGTTTACATATCCGGCAAACATAATTGCTATCAGGCATAGGCATCAGGCCAGAATAAAAGAAGAAAAATCTGTCATGCAGCGCCATCATTTGTGTACGAAAATGCGCGAAATAAGTGTACGTTTCATCACAGTTCAGAATGTATTATACACGGTGTTTCATAAAAAATGGCACCCTTTTTCTTTCTTTCATAATTTTCTCAAATGATGATCAGTTTACACGAAGTTTGCTCCAGATGTAACTGAAGAAACACTAATTAACACTAATTCAAGATATTTCGACAAAATGTGGTTGCTAGTTATTTTGCTAATCGTAATGTAATGCTGACGTCACAATGTGCCATCAGCACAAACCTGCTTATTGCAACCGCGGTGCTGACAGTTGATGAACAGCTCCCCTGCTTCGATGGTTAGCTTTATCTTGTTCACTGATGACAAACTGTTAAAGTTTTACCATTGTAGCCACAAAAACGACCAAAACGATCATTTTCACTCATTTGTAGGGATAGCTTGACTTTTACACCTTCCAGCAAGACAGTGCACCAGCACACACGGCATGCGAAATGGTTCAGTTTTTGTATTGCCAGACCCTTGATTTCATGTCCCCAAGTTGCTTAGAGCTGAAACGATGAACATTTTTTATCAGTGAACCAAATATAAAGTTCACCGTCGAAGTAGGGTAGCAACTGACAGCACTAGTTGAGACAAGGAAGCTTGTGCTCAGCACACATTATGACGTCAGCGTTACATCGCGACTAGCAAAGAATATTTAACTAACGGCCAAATTTTGTTGGAATATTTTAAATTAGCATTTTTTCAGCTACACTGTGATCGACCGTCCGACGGTGTGTTCTGCTTGGAACGTGCGTGTTATAAACAGACTCGAAACGCGTTTCAATCGTCATGCTTGACTGGAGCGAGATTATGGGCGGTTATAACACTGCAGACACTGTGGTGGGAGATAGGAGGACGAAGCGTGTCGTGAAATAACTTTGTCTATGTCGGTCTGTAGTTTGTTACCGATTGCTGGCGTGTTCAGGATGGAAGCATCAGTGCGTGTGACGGTGCATCATACACGAGCGTCATGTCTCCGTCAGCAGCAGCAGCCGGTGCCACCGGCGCTTGTCATTACTGGACACTGGCACCACAGTCGCTCTACGCTGGCAGTCCCCCTCTACCACCGTCTGCACAGCCATCAGCCGCCCCTCAATACTGCGCTCCGGCGCCGCTATATTACCAGGTGATTTGAAACACCGACATCTGGGGAGTCTAGTTTTTGGCTATTGGAGTTTAATTAATGGGAACGCTGATGCGCCGAAGTAAGTATAAGTGAGTAGCATGCATGTAGTGTCACTGCTTAAAGCGACGGAGCGTCACTCACTGCGCGGACTCTGCGCAAACTAGAGGGTGGGATAAGAGATGCGCAACAAATGTGCTTTCAGATGCGACCGGAAGACAGCCACAGAAAGTGCAAAGATGTGAGGCAGACTGTTCCGGGCACGAGCAGCGGCGACCGAAAAAAGCTCGGTCGCCGACGGTAAGCAGTCGCGTTCGGCCAAAGGCTGACAGTTGAAACGGGAAATAAACTTTGAAAAAGAAACAGCCTAAAACAACAACATTACGATTAGAAGAACGACAATAATATTAATGAATAGTACGATAAAATCTGACATAAACTGAAAATGACAAGTCTAAATCGCGCAGTATCTGCCAGGGAGGGATGTGGTCCCGGTCTCGACGTCTCGGTCTCGGTCGTGACGTACTGCCGTCTCGTCTCGGTCTCGGCTGGAAAAGTCGGTCTCGTGGACATCCTTGGTATCTGCACCACTTTTCGTCGTCGTCCGCCGTCACGCCAATTCCCATATCGTGCTACTCAAGGCAACAGAACTTGAACCAAGACGTCGTACTGTAGGCTGTCAGTCGCACGCGTTATAGCAGACCACCGGCGGCGGGCAGGCGTTGGCAGAGATCGCTGCTGAAGCATGATTGATCCTTATTGATTGTCAGTCGCGCCACTGCATCGAGTCCGCTCAATTTGACAGCGGCCAATGATGAACCGTCGATCAACAGAGAATTATCTGCAGCCAAAGCACCCGCCCGCAGGAACTATCACGTGACGTCCCCGGAACTGGCGAGGGCGCAGCTAATTGTGCCAGGCTAATGAATGTTGATGATAGCCAGTAACCGAAACTTGCATCACCACAGTACTTATGAGATATGGATCCTCAAAGATATCGGGGCCATGGTCTTGATTTTTTGGGGGTCACGTGGCGTCATCGGTTGCGTGAGCATTGGATCCGCCAACCCGGAATACCCAACTCTAGAACCAAACTGGAAGTAGATCGTGGATCGGATGATCGGTTGCTGAGATATGGCCATATTAAATTTTCCAGGTAGAGAGGTCGGTCGTCAATTTTCATTATACTGCTGTCATAGTGTCATTATACTCCTCTTCGCTACGTTAAGATAGCGTGCGCGAAGTAATGAAATGTGGTTGCAGCGCTGTACAGAATTAGCATTTTGTATACTTAACGTATAAGTTACTCAAAGCTATACAGTTCTTGCATTACCAGTGCTTATTGGTTGCGTTGCAGTTACTTGAAGTTATTCGTCGTTGCTGTATCACGCTTCAAGTCAACTCAGTCTGGCCATCCCTCCGTGCGTAGACACATAGAGTGCGGGCACACCGTGCGATTCCGTAGTCTGGAGTATAAATTGCGGTCTAGTTGCGAGTTAAGGTTAGTCCACCAAATGTAGACCCGGACATAGCGTCACAGAATGGAGGCCAGCTATTGACGACCTCATGACTATGGACCTGTCATGGACCTGTCATGTCTGTTTTGAATCGGCGTCATCTTCGCGCGGCTATGCAGCAGCATGGCATTGACGAGTTTATGTTGTTGCAATATTGCACTGTTTTCCACGCGACTCGGACAGACAGAGATAGAAGGTCGCATGGCATGCTGTAACAGGCGCTAACATGGAGCGGCGGTAATTTGCCGGCGTGGAAGATTGTTCGGTCGTCGGTCCATCTGATGTGCATGTGTCCGGCCATGTCCAGCTGTCGGTCATTGTCTTTTGTCTGCACGCTTCCCAACGTCTGTCTCGTTTATGTCTGGACTCACTCGCAACAGAAGACCAGTCCCGGCAGCCAGCCGTCTAATTTAATTGCACGCTTCCCGCGCAGAGCTGCGTCGGCCATCAGATTCGTCGCCAGAAACAAAAAAAACATTTCGATTGGGCTTTTAAAATTCCTGTGCTTTCAGCTGCAGCCTGCCGAAAAAAAGTATGGACAGGAAAAATAATTTTATTTTTTGAACTTCAGATATTACAAAGTGACACGCTGAATAATAACTAAAGCGAAAAGACACTGCTGCATAACTGACTAGATGCCAACATTTGTTTGTTTCAGTAAAACTTTGAAAGCAAAGAAAAACGCCGCATTTCAGCGATGTAGTAAAAATTTTAAAGACGGAGGTTTTTGTAAACGGACGGTAACCGGAAACGCAGGATTACGCCTTCTCGATTCGTCGTGGAAAATGCTCTTATTTGTTGCACAGCGTAGCAAAAAGAAATAAAACATTAAACATGTCATGCAAAATGAAACACCTATGTCGAAAACAGTCGTAACGGGCAGCAATGTCGACGAGCACAGCTGTCGGCGACAAACACGGCAGAGCAAATCGTCCGGCGACGATTTAAGTGGTGGCATTAATGCAAACTGGAGATGCGCGTGCCAGTCAGATACGAATCGTGAAGAAGAGTGAATATGTACGATCGTAGCGGTTCGAATTGCAAATCGCTCAACACTAATCGCTGGGTCTGCTGCAGTCGCCGGTCGTCGGCGAAAAAATCCAATTACGATGCCGTCGTAAAAATTCTGAGCTCTGCTGTTCGTGCGTTGATGACCGGACTGCTGTCTGTCTCTGTTTTATCTGCCGTTCGACCGTCCTGTTACCGTCAGCGCGCGCCAAGCCCCTCGTCTGTACGTTTTTTACCGTGCTTCCTTCCTGACAGCGCGCGGGATGTGCGCACGTGCGTGAACAACGCGCGTGCAACTGTTCCAGCGTTGACGTAACGCACGCTCGACGCAAGCAAATGTCCACACGTCACTCTGTATATTATGCTGCTGACGCTGACAGGTCCAGCACGTCAGCTTGCCTGCATGCAGACTGATGTTATACAGCTGCCTTTAAGCCGTCAAGTTTTTGTAGTAAAATAATATATAGGTCATTGTTCACCAAAAATGGAGCAATACAACGTACGTCTATTAATAACATATATGTAAACGTACGCTATGAAAGAAAAAAATCAAAGAGATTACATAACTTAAATACCGAACAGATTGAACGATTTTTATAATTATTTCTGTGATGCTGATCAGTATATTTAAAAATAAGCATGAAATAAAAAATAAAAATAATAATTTTAATACTGTATTTTTTGTTATTAAGCGTCAAAGGCGTCCGCGCTGCTTTTCAATACATATATGCACATTTTTCATAAAAGCATGCAATTTAGTTATATTCTATGAATGAAACTACAACCGGGCTACTGTGGATCTTTTGCACGCTGTAGAATGGCAGTTGCTGTGCGATGCTGATGCCGAAGAACGGAGCGACTGCGGCGACACCTTGCGGCGGCAAAACTAACATGGCAGCAGCGGTCTACCCATACAGTGGACCTGCTGCCGCTCCCGACACTTTTCAGCCGATGGCCATGCCTCTAAACGGTCAATATCCGGTCGCCAGTAAGTCATTGCGCATCAATAGACATAGTATTCAAGTAGCTTTTGTTCTTGAGAGTAGGCCTACATGTACATTTATTCTGATTATTGCACTTTTTGAATACACGTGGAAAAGTTTCAAGTTACGCCAGTGGTAATCATAATAAATTATTAATGATAATAATAATTTCAAGTGCAGTTCTTTGTTTTAGTGAATCTCAATTTTGTGGTGTTAATTTAATGGGTTTTGTTGCATAGCATTTGTGTCTTCGATCATTGATCACTATTCTTTTTTATTTTTATTATTTGATTGATTAGTTGTTTATCATAAAGTATTTTCTTACGTTTCAGTCGTGTATTTAAGTTTGTCACTGTTTATATTATTGCTTTAGCCTAGGGCATTTGAGAACTTGACCTTTAAATTATTTATACGCCAAATCTTAAGCCAAAGGCATAGACATTTAATTAATAAGTAACAACAGTTTTAATTAGTTTGTGCAAAGGCTTAGTCTGTTGCACGTCGCAGTTTGCCAGGTGCTGAGTATGTGTTAAACAGCTGTTGACAGTGGGATATGTGAGCGTTAAACGAACTTGTGCACCCCAGACAGTGGTTTAACCAACACTTGGTGGGACGTTAAACGCTACACACTCACTCACTTACCTTAACTGATAAGTATTCCACGGCCCTTGACGTTTGTTCGTGTAACATACACTGCCGTTGGTTTGGTCACACTTGACTGCACTCATGGAGTTATCAACCCATTATACCACTGCAGACATAGTGCTAGAGATATGCAGTACAAGTTCGACCGTGCAGTGAGTGACATCAGTTTATTGTTGTTGCAGTAGCGGTGCCGTCTTCAGTTGGAAGTTACTACGGTTGCTAGCTAGAAAAGCTGGATGCGTCTTGAGCCAGCAAACAGTGAGTGACTTTTTGTTCATTTTCAGTCGATGCATTAACCTATAGTTTACATTTGTCATTAGTAAAAACAGCATGCTATTGGGCGCCGGTGTCTCTTTATTCACCACGTAGTCGTAGCAGGAAAAATGATAACTATTAATAGAAGTTTAAGAAAGAAAAGTTAAGTCTGTATATGCTAGACTAATTCTTTGCGCAAATTCTCAACTAATTTTTTGAATAAGTAGTAAATTTGATAGATCATTTATCGTTGACTACAGAATGTAAGCTCACATATAGGCCTACTGAACATAAGTTGTCTTGTTCAAAAATAACTTTTAATAAGAACTGTTAGTGAGATAATCAAATTTTGTATTACAGCTGTTATTATTCAGAAGTTCAAAATAGCATTTGAATGCTCTGGGTGTTATCCAGAGATATCGTATATTCTCAAAATAATTTGTCTTACGCCCAATATTGCAGTTTTATAAATTGTTTTATTGACTTGCAACGAATACGTCTCGTTTTCGTTCGTTCTGCTTGCCATATTTTTTATTTTTATTTTTATTTTTTTTCAACCAAAAAAATTCTAATTTACGTTCTCGTAATACGAGGTTCTTGTTTTAGTTACTGAACCCATCTCTGATGTTTGCAGACATTGCAGTGATATTTCGAGGACTTCCATCTGACACCGGTACTGCTGCTGCTGCTGCTGCATCCGCAGAAAGACAGCATCGATCATAGCTGATCAACGTTCAGTTTGTTGATATACCTATAAGAAATATATGCAGTAACGTATATATGGTAATCAACAGGTATTATTGTATTATTCTTTGTAAATGTCTGTTAATTACTTGTTGTTCAAACCTTATGTACTTAGAAGTTGTGGTTGTCGAACAGATAGGTCGTGCTGCTGCAACTGTTATTTCCACAAGTTAACTTTTTGCAGAACCCGATACAGTATGGAGTAACTCCACGAAAATAATGGCTAGTTAACCAAAAATCAAAAGTAACGATGACTGTTTGTATCACTATTTTTTTGTATCATTTGTATTATCTTTATCAGCTGTTAATAAATAGTGATCTGTGGGTATGTATAATTTGTTTGTGTTAATGTTTGTTATCATAACATTACGTCAGATATGAACACAGTGAATATGATCGTTAACTGCTAGTGGAATGATAGGTGGACAATATAAATTATGTGGATACGTTATGACACTTAATATGTTGTTATACACTGTGTTTCAAAAAAACATCCCCGACATTTTCGACTGTAACTTGAAAACCAATTACCAGATTTTGATAATTTGTGGCACGAATATTCCAGACATAACTTGCCATCATTGACTATTCAGTTGCCCACCTCACCCAACGTTTGTTTCTGCACTACCTGGGGAAAACGAAACGAGCGAAATATCATTTTTTTATCCAATGCAATATGATTGCTTAATTAACATAATGCGTAAAAACCCATTTTGTTCACATTTCTGACACTTTGGCTGACATTTCATCCAGTTGTCCATTTTTTCAACTGCCTGCAGTAAAGTTTCTTGAAGTGTTGGCTCACTATGTGAACACAAACAAGGAGATGCTTTTTCCATTCATTGACAGCAGTATCGATAATGTTCTGCTCCAGACCAATCCAGGCTGTACCAGTCGCTTCTTGACTTTACAAACATTCCTAAACTTTATCTGGTAAGCACACTACTGCATGACAGTCAAACCTTGTAATAGATCGGCTGTTGTGTTGTGTTAAAATAGATGGAATTTATCGACGTCTTTTCATTCATTTTAACACGTATTATGCTTGGTCGGATTTCCCCAGGTAGTGCAAAAACAGACGTTGGGTGAGGTGGAAAATAAAACATTTATTTAATGGCCAGTGGTGTCGGAAATATTTCTGCCAAAAATTATCAAAATCTGCTAACCTTTCTTCAAGTTACGATCGATAATGTCAAGGATGTTTTTTCAGGTTTTCTGTTTATTTCAACACATATTTTGCTTGATCTAATTTCTCTAGGTAGTGCAGAAACAAACGTTGGGTAAGGTGGGCAACTGAATAGTTGTTTGGTGGCAAGTTGTCAGGAATATTCGTATCAAAAATTATCAAAATTTGATAATTGGTTTTAAAGTTACAGTCAGAAATGTCTGGGATGTTTTTGGGACACAGTGTAGATGTTTTGTGGTGAATACATGCCATACTAATTACACCAGGTGATGGCATGCATATGTTGATCATATTTACAACAGTGTTCTGTATACGTTAGCAAAAGTATCCATGATAAAGTTAGGCAGTTGTGTGTTTATTATTGATTGATTGGATATAAATTGTATTGTGTATGATAATAATTTACATAGTAGTCGTCATTTATAGTATACAGTGTGTGATCAGGGCCGGATTTACGTAATGGACAATGCGAGCAGTTGCCCAGACATTTCTACACTTTTTATTGAAAAGTAATGAGCATTCTTTAAAATGTGTTTAAACCCAACAAAACGGTATTTTTAGCATGCATTTATTTATTCTGAAAACATGAGTACTGTACTACTATTTTCTCAATTTCTCAGACGCTTTCAGTGCCAAGGTTACGGATGTTTTGAATCATCAATTCTTCACTGCTATTACCATTTTTGCAATTCGTGCAGAACTATACAGAGATTTTAAAGGAATATTTAATGAAATACTTTTTCTTGCAAAATCTATTTTTTTCGTTGTTTAATTTCTATCTTTAGTATTTTAACTTCCAAGGTAGGTGGGCTGAACCACTGACAGCTGTCTGGGCTCTAAATCCGGCTTTGAGTGTTTAGCAAAATGTCTAATATCAATGTTCTTATGTGTGTCTGTTATCTGTGACATCAGTGACCGTATATTTGCAGTTAGTTATCCATATAGCACAAAATTATCTAGAAGTTTCATGTATGCCAAAAATGTAGCCGAATATAATTTGTATTTGTCATTCATTTGTAACAAGTTGTGTGTTTGTCTTCCATAGTATTTGAATTGTGTGGTTTCTATATTGTGTGACAATAAGTGTACTTAAAGTGGTTTCAAGATCTTTTTATTATTATTTGCTGATCTGTTAATTTTAGCCATGTATTAGTTAACGTGATGGATTTTTTTAAAGAGCATCTTTTCAATTCATATGCATTTGTTATTATTGCACATCCTTAGTTTTAAAGGTCAATATATTGAAGAATTTGCAAATACAAGTTGTGTTTGAATTTCTGGTGGAAACTCTAAAAGAAGTGAATAATGCAATGTTGTTATTTTCTTGCTGTGTGATACGTATCATGTGTTTTGTCATTGTAATGTTCATTAAGCTGTTGATGATTTTGATTAATGCATATTGATTACTGTTGATAACTTGATTGGAGGTAATTCTTTAAATTTGTTTTTGCTCTCTGTTCTTGCATAATTGCTGTTTACGTGTTTCTATGTTTTCGATTATTATTTTGTACGTGAACCTGTTATCTATGATTTGATCATATGTTGAGACTTTGGATTCTCCTGTCAGATTTTCTTGTTATGACTCAACCCATTTTGAGAAGCTAAGACGTGAGTTAATTTCTGTGAATTTTCATTTTTGCACCAACTCCATAATACACAAACTCTTCAAGAGGTTGTCAGCTTTCCGCCAGTAGGCCTATTTAGGAAGATAAATTTATTAACCACGAATTAAGATAATTGTTAATTTTCTGACGTGTTTAACTTTAAACAAATATAAAAATAAGGCACAAGAACAACTGCATTGACATCTTGTGTCTTGAATTTGCTTTCTTTTGTCATGTAGACTCTTTCGCAATGCCAGTTTGGATCCGGATACGTTCTTAAGGTCTTATTTTTGTTTGCAGAACAATGTGTGTATGTTGGCATTTTAGTTTTTGTTCGTACTAAGCAAAGCGATCATGCTAATTCCTGTTGTGTTTGGGTGGTCGGCTCAGTCCTTACCCGTGTTTACAACATATATGCAGAACCTGAGACAATTATTACGATATAGCAGACTTATTGGTCAGAATCGTCGATCGTGGGGAGGCTGGTGGGCCCTCACCTTTTTCCTCTAAAATTTGTATTGAGGGCCCTACCATTCACAGGGCTCGACAAATATTAGAGTTACATTTGACAAACTTTGTTACAGTACTCTTGAGCAGAAAATTTACTTTCAATTTTAAATGTTTAACTTACTTTCAATTAACTTTGCGTATCAGCCTGTGGTGCTTCGCCACCAGACTTTTACCAGGAGCTCTGCCCCTAAACTCCGCTGGGATTTTATTCCCCTAGACTCTCCCCAAAGTTGACAACAGATCGACGCCTCTGTTGTTGGTACGTCGTATTTTGTTATGTTCGGGGGTGTAGCGGGCGTGAAGTAAGGGACGCCGTAGCCTACTTTACTTTTTTTCAGGGAGAGAATCAACCTCAGCTATTTTGCTAAATTCAATCTAAGAAGAAGGTTCGTAGTTTTATTTGCTTAGCCTACTTGCTGAAACGTAAGTTCTCTCTCTGTCTTGTTTTGTATAACACTAATATGTAATGCTATTTGGCAGTAGTTTATGTACATTGAAAAATTACACATTTACAACAATGTTCAGTGTTTGTAATTTATTGTATATTGTACATGATACGTTTTTAACGCAAAACTTCATGCATTTTTTCCCCCGTCGTTACTGATTACTGTGCGTCCCTGACTTTTTTGTTAGAACTACACCCCTTGGTGTGTTATACAGTCTAAAAGTTTGTATCGGGTAGAAGTTTTTCAGCGAGAGCGACCATTCTGAATAGTCCCCATTTTGTGTTCATCAATACTTTGTGCGTAACATCTTAACGTTTCCGTCTAGCCATTCTTTTTTGTTTTATTGTTTTCTATTTGTCTGTGACGATCAAACTACGTGCGTAGCATTTTGATTGGTCTTGTGTTATGGATTTAGTGTTAAACTGCGGATAAAATATTCTAAAGAGTTTGCAATAGGGATTGACTTTCCGTGGTTAGCAAAGTTGATAGTATTCAACGAAGTGTTTCATTGTGCATGTGCAATGTATATTGTGTTTATTCATATATGTTTATCAAAAAGAAAGCTCATTTGTATAAGCGATGTTATTTGGAATCCGATTTGATTGAGTTTAGGAGTCCCAGTGCATGCCCTATGGATGCGAGGTAATCTGTTTTAATGTTTAAGTCCACAGATCCGGTCAGTGAGTTTTCTCGGGAACCGTGTAATCAGGAAACCTTATGTCTGATAGCAGTGCCATATTTAGGGCCTTGACTCGTCCTATTTTATCCAGCTGCCGGATAAATATCCGTTGCGTAAGCCAAGGGTTTAAAGGATTTAAAATTTCAAATCTCGCTGAAAAAAGTAAAAATAATAGACAACAAAGGTATTGTTACAATAAGGCATGTAGATTTATGTGTGTGTTTGCGATTATCAATGATGTTTAATGTTTGTGCGCGTTTCATGCTATGAAATGTGTTTTTGACTTCAAAAATTTATAAGATAGCAGCAAGGGAATGTAGGGCCTAATAGCATCGACATCGGTCGAATCATGCTTCTTGATTTCCATACGAATTACATTAGGGCTTATATGTTGCCTCCTTTTCTACCATTTTTGACTACTTGTAATATCTAATTGAACATATACGCGCAAGCATTAGTTTACGATCCTTCCCCCATCCATTCAGTACCACTAGATAACTTTTTGCCAAACAATTTTTGAATGTTCTCCCATGGAAAAGGCTAAAGCAGGTTTATATCTAAAGATGCAAAAAGCTTAAGCAGACAAATAATTGACAAAACAAGTCCAGATGATATGCAAACCTGGAACTAAATACTACATGATAAATTAATCAGTAAATAGGCCCAATTTGTTATTGTCCGGATTTCGTTTTTTGACAGCGCTGCTAGTTTTTGACAAGTGCGCGTTGCTAAGCAACTTGTTTCGAGACAAAATGATTGAGCAAGCGT
>Ga0209671_1003875_pt1 | contig 14589 bp, 13 predicted proteins | sample WorMetHERISLAND2_2_FD_187401 | JGI IMG/M metagenome (GOLD analysis project Ga0209671, IMG submission 187401) | Marine gutless worms symbiont microbial communities from Max Planck institute for Marine Microbiology, Germany - Olavius geniculatus... | ecosystem: Host-associated > Annelida >... | reverse complement strand
CATCGTCCAACTTGAGCCCGCATGAAGCAATCGGCAAAGCAAACAACCAGTCCCCGCTGTGTTGTGAAGAAGCTGCCAGAAATGATGCCTGGCGATGTGCCGTGTGCAGACTGGCTTCTACTAATGCCTTGTCCTCCAGCACGCCACTGCAGTCCCAGATCGGTTGCTTACCAGGTAAGACATCCGGCACATTACCAAACTTGATTGACCAAACTTTATTGATTATTATTATTATTACTAAAGACATTCATATAGAACACTTTCGCTATGCCCCAAATGTGCTGTGCAAACAGAAAGTTGTGTTACATTTTTGCCTTGCAATATCAGACACCATTGTAACCAGTTATGTCTTTTTGTACTGTGTATTATACCTGATTGCTTGGCTTGATTGATATGATTGCTTTGACACTGTTGGTAGGTATTGTTGTTTAAAGTCATTGGTGCATATTTTTGCTTACTTCAGCCGATTGACTTTGATTCGCTGCTGCATCCGTTCTACAACGTGACCGTCTATGTGCAAGACACAGACCCAAGCCACGTGGACACGGCTCACGTTGAGGTCAGGATAACAGATTACAACGACAACGCGCCTGTATTCACACCAAACAGCAAGACTGTGACCATCTATGAGAACGTTACCGTCGGCACCACGCTGCATAGGTTCACAGCCAGTGACCGCGACACTGGACGCAACCGACTTTTCACGTATGTTTGTCTTTCTCTGCAGAGTTTTAAAGGCTTTGTCTGTGTTTCCATGACTTAACTGTTATTATTTTTATTTGAACTCATCACTGCCTGCTCATGTCTGCTGCTTAGCTTTGTATGTCTGAAGTTGAAGCATGTCTGTGATATTGTGATTAATAACTATGAATAAATAAACTCTTAGTGTGAAGTGGCCAGTTAATGCCACTTACTACGTTAATTGATTCTGATGTTGAGTTTTTACTTTGTTTTACTGTTTTTTTTCTGTTTTTTTTATGCGATACTGCAGACCATTTTGATCATTTAAGTCATCATAGTGGTTGTCTTGCTTTTGTGTGTAATTATTTCAAGGACTTCATGTATTACTTAGTATGCAGTTAAACAGTGAGTGAGTGAGTAGGGTTTAGCGTCCCACTCGACACAGTATATTTCATTTCAGGAACGGCCTTCGCAGGCAAAATTGCATATACACATAATAATGAAACCAAAAGTTTTACCTTTACAGAAAGTTTAACCTTTATGAAACACGAAACACAAAAAAACGACATAAGTCTAAAATTGTAAGAACTGCTGATTATAATTGTGCATATGTATCGAAAGTGGCAGTTCTAATAATCTTCCCTCTTATCTTCCAGCAGTTAAACAATCATGTGAAACACGTGATTAGAATAGTTAAATGCCTGCAAGAAAGAACATAACAGAATAAAAAACTAGCTGCAAAAATAGACTTGTGTAGCTTGCATAAGTAACTGTTTAGCTACCGTCATCATCGGAATTATTTTGTACGTGTATTTTCATTTTACACACAATAATACTTTTCGGTGAAAAAGTTTTCTGTTGCACATATGAAGTCTATGGCATGTTTCTCGGCATGGTGCAGGTATGCAATTGACAGATACACTGACCCTGACAGTCAGTTTGCCATTGACGGAAATGGTCTGGTAACCACCGCTAAGCTGCTTGACAGAGAAGATAGACCGGGACACAGAGTTCACATTCTTGCCATAGACAAAGGTTAGTCAGTTGCTTCGATGAGTTTTGCTGTAATTCTGTTTTTATTCGTCATTTGATGTGGTTGCATTGACACTGCTGGTAGTCGTTTAAATTGGTGAAATTTACCACTTTTTGGTCTTCTGTAGTTATCTTTCAGGGCTGCTGTTGGTAATATAATTATTTTAAGTTATAGTAATATAGTGGTCACTTATCTTGGGAATACATTGTGTGATGGAAATGGTGCAGAACTTGATTATGATTGTGCTTTGAGGTAGATGTTATTGAGTTGTCACTGATACAGCCCCTTAAATTCGCACAGATCTTAGCAGAGAGCATAGGCTATTCTAGTCATTTTCATCATGGTTGTTTGTGTGTATGGCCATGTTTTATCTGCAGCAGCAGCACTGTTCGGGTGATTCCAAAAGCCGCTGTTGCTGCTGATGTGTTGCTTGCAGCGCGCTGTCCGTCCACTCAGTACCGTTAAACTTCTGCTAGCCTATAGGCTATAGCTGCAGATATGCTGTCCCAGCAGCATTAGCATATTATCCGTCTGTGTCTGTGAGCGCGTTCAAATATTTCTACCCGGGTAAGGAGCAACTGACCGAACCACCGATGTGGCTAATGCCCCACGCTCAAACTATCGCTGTTTAGCAACTTGGCAAGCCTCCGAGCTGTTCCAACACTTATGCGGGAAGTTATGCCAAATAGGTCTACTAAACCTATAGCTGCAATAAGTGCCTTGCCACGTTTATCATCTGCCTTAACTGTTATTATATCCAGTCTGTGATCAGCTGTAAGGGAGATAAATTGGTTGCATTTGCCATGTTTGTGTCTAAATATGACAGGGTGCTTTAGAGCTAAATCTGCAGTGGCGGTGACAGCCGGCAAATTGCTGCTGTTTGTGCGATAATGTGGGGATGCATATTAGTCTCTGGGTTGTGAATAAAAACTTTATTTTATTTTATTTATTTATGCATTTATTTATTTCTATTGTCCTCGGCGACAGCTCTTTCTAAGCTATTAGCTTGTTTGTTTGAATTTTATGCTAATTGTGCGTATGAAACGTCGAACAGGGACTCCGTCGCAGACCGGCACGGGAACGCTGATAGTTCATCTGATGGATGTGAACGATAATTTCCCCGAGTTTGCTACGGACTACCATCCAGTGGTTTATGAGAACCGGCCGGCGGGTCAGACTGTGGTTCAGATCAGTGCTGAGGATCAGGACACGAGGTCAAATGGGCCGCCGTTTGAGTTCTGGCTTCCATGTGGAGGTGGCTGTCCATGTCCCGCTAACCCTTCGTGTGCCGACTTCAGCTTCAAGTTTGTTCCTGGTACGTATCGCTGGCTTTTTATTACCATCTTGTTTCTGAGCTTTCTTCTTGATTTTTATTTTTGTGCAACTTGATTTTTTTGGGCAGTTTTTGTTGTTTTTCAGTACTTTGACATGGTTTCTTGGTAAGAGCAGTAGTATCTAATCTAGTGTTTTTGTAAGCTTTCTAAGTTCAACTTAACACATTATTTCTATAGTTTGTGAATAGCAGTTGACTTAGTGCCAAGAATGCAGCTATCATGGTGATTGCTATTGATAATAGGATAGAATCAAGCATACAGTCTGTTGTTATTATCACAGCTACATATTAAACATATTTAAGATGTTGGTTTATATTGAATTTATTGTGCACTACTGTATTGTTGTCTGCCGGGTACTAAGGTGGTGGTGAGAATGGATACGGAAGCGGAATTATCACGAGTCTGCGGAAGTTTGATCGAGAAAAGCAGAAGGAGTACCATCTGCCAATAATAATGAAGGACAGCGGCCATCCCGCTGTGAGTGGAACAAACACTCTGACAATTGTGATTGGTGACATCAACGACAACGAACACTATGCCGGACACAAAGATATCTATGTTTACAGTTACCGCGGTGAGTGTCACCTTCTGCTGTGCACTTGCAGTCGTTTCAAAGACAAGTTTGGTTTTCCAAGTAAAAGATTCAGTAACTGTTCACTGTGGAGATTAGTAGTTTAGCTTTTTACTTGTTGGACTTTAGTGAAAAAGTTTGATTTATAGAATTCTGCTATGGTTTTTATGTGCGAAAGCAGCTGTTGCTTTAGCGCATCTTAGCCATGGCAATTCTGTTTGTCTGTCCATCTGTCTGTCTGTCTGTCTGTGCGTCTGTCACACGGGTGGATCAGTCAAAAACGATGCAAGCTAGGATCACAAAATCTTTACCGTTGGCTTCTTGGAAGACTCTAGTTTCTGGATCCGTAAAGCTTTTCCATAAATTTGGAAAGGGGTCTCCCCAAGCAGTGGTGCTAAATAAGAGGGGGTAGAGAAAATGTGCGATTTTCAGCGAATAAGTCGCCATATCTCAGAAACGGTGCGAGATAGGGCTTAGGTTACTATAAATCACTAATAGGAAGTCGTACACTGGCTCTCGATTGGCATCGAAATCAATGACCTTGGATAACCTTGAATGCCAAAATAGGAGTTTTATGGATTTTTTGGCGATTTCAGGCTGCGAGACACATTTCAAGAACGAATTGCGCCGAAATTAGTTTAGACAAGGATAAGCTGCATATGAAATTTTTAGCATTGAACATAGATTTCGACAGTTTAAGTCTCAATTTTCTACGTTCAAGGAAACCTGCGCATGAGGGCATCAAAGAGTGGTACCCCCGCAAAAGTCGTTATTTTACCGTTGTTGGCCAGTCTTTTGTGAAAACGGCTGCAGATCACTATGAGCATGCTGCCTATCACAACAAGCACTAGTGATGAGCCTTTTAGTCGTATCAACATGGATGACTTTGAAAGACTCTGATCTTCTAAAATAAGGGGTTTTTGTTGATTTTGCGATCTTCGGCTGCAGCGCACACTCAGCGACAAAATGTCTGGGGATAGATTGACAGTTTGCGAACAGGAACTGCTGTAGGCTTTCGTGCATCTCGTGAGCATTAGTTCAAATTTCTTGTTAAGTTAAAGCTATGTTCGTGTCAGTTGCTTGTATGGTGTTTTTTTTATGAAGCTTTGGATGTTTAGTAGGTAATTTTTGATAAGAGACTGATATTTTTAATGGCATGTGCCATTATGAAATATCAGCTTTTTTATTTTGTTACTCTAGCACATAGTAGACATTTAGTGACTTTGCACCTGTTAGATTTGGAAAAGATAACGTTAATGTTTCTATCATCTTGATTTTGTGTATGTATTTGTTATAAAAATGAGTTGTTGTTATGTTCACTGCTGGCACTGAGTCAGGATGGAAAGGTAAGCTTATTGATGCTCATTGTTTATCTGCAATTAGTGTTTGCTTGTTACTTGGTTTTTCTGCTTGGCTGATTTTTTGTCTGATTTGGCTATTACACTGCTAACCTGTGCACAGTGGCATGTTCTTTTTGTTTTTAAATCAAACCACCATATTACTATGTATCATATTTCACTCTGGCAAAGAAGGTTAAGTTTTTTGGAGTTTGTTTGCATGTTTGTCTTCAACATTACCTAAAAGCTAGGAATGAATTTTGATGACATTTTGTGGCAGTATGGTGCATAAGACAAATAACAAGTGATTAGATGTTGCTGGTAACACTTGTCTATTCCAAAATTTTTGTTCTCCAAGTGCTGAATTTTTGCAGTACTGTCGGTCTGCTTTCGGATTTTTTTTTGTTTTTTTTATGTGACAGTACTTGTTCAATTTTTCATTATCCTTTCATTTAAAATACTAATTTACTAGTGCAAATTGTGCATCATATCATGTCATCCTATATTGGATGTGTTGTACTAAGCTTGAATTTCAGTAGCAAATTTTTTATTACATTACGTTACATTAAGAATGCCAAGCACTCAAGTCACTTTACACTAATCTGTAGGAAGAGGGCAGAGAACAGAATGGCGGTCTTATGGCTGTTTTGGTTGTTTTGCACAGGTGAATTTTTCAACGCACCTCTCGGCAACATTTTTGCTGAGGACGAAGATGATTGGGACGTGGACAATAAAACCTTTGCCTTTGTTGACAGTGATCTCGACACGAAATATTTCAAGTATGATGTCTATTTTCAGTTTTTTTGAGTTTGTACTACGATTGGTAAAAGTTGAAAGATTTTAGTAGCTCATGTTTTTGTGGTTAATAGTATAGTTTATTAACTGTTTGACTCACGTTGAACATAGAAGGTAAGTGTTTTGAGTTTTTCATGGAAGAGCAGCGTAGGTGGATACGGTGTCTATTAAATGAATGATGCTGGTTGTCATGAGCTGATAATTGGATGCCAGGAGAGAGTGTTTTTAGGAGCTGATGTAACATCAACAACTTATATGTGTCAACGGTTGTCTATTAAACGTTTTGGCTTAACATGTTGCTTTGTGTGGTTTGTGTGTGTGTATTCAGGCTAGATAGGCATTCGGGCCAGCTGTTTGTTAAGGATCGAATCGTGGCGGGTGAGTACAGCTTCCGCGTGAAAGTCTATGACGTGATCTGGAGATACGACGTGACGTCAACGGTGACAGTTCATGTGAAGGAGATTGGTGATGATGCAGTCGTCAACTCCGGTTCCGTGCGTCTTCACGGTCTGTACATTGGACCTGCTCGGGTGATCGATGTTTGGAAAACCCGGAAATATCAGTGACTTTGGCTACTATGAGGGAGAAGTCTAGTAATTGACTGAAAGTTGGAGAATGCTAGGGAGTTGTTGGGAGACAGCTGTTCATTGTTAACTTCACATCTGTGGCAGTGCTAGAGCTCGTTAGATTAGTAGTAGCATAATATTTTAGATTGAGTATTTTTGGTGCATTGCATTGCTCTGTTGTACTGTTCAACTGCTGTCATGGTAGTTCATTTCTATATGTCACTATGCATGGTGTGGGTTATGGCAACATGGGACAATGCTGCAGAGCATTAGGGAAATGTCTGGTTATCTGTCGGATTGCTATAGCATAGCATGGGACATATTATAAAATCACTTCTGTCACACTGTCATTCTGTCTGTAAACACTCCTACGGCCACAATTTTGATTCGATTTTGATAAAATTTTGCACAGTAATTTGGGGCCCGGTAAGTAAGATCGAGTTTGGGATAAAAATCTGATGAGTCCTTCCTCTATTTTGCTCCAATTTTTAACCTACGTAATGCATTTTTAATGCGAAGGTTCTTGCAGCACAGTAGAAAATCCTGTGGGCTTAATGGTGTTTAATAGCTCAAAAAGCGTGTCTCAGTGGTCGCTATAGGTACAAAAAATAAAAGTAATTTAATCTCCCAGTTTGAGCCCTCAGCCCCCCAAATTGTGATCGCTGCATTTTTAATGGAAATAGGCTCATCAGTTACAGCTGTGCCACAAACGATTAACGTTTTGCGACATATAGTCGCTTCTGTGCAGATTATTTCAATAAAACGGCTGAATTAATATTCATTACAGTATTTAATTTACACATGTGTATAAAAAAGATAACAAAAGGCTAGAAATTTGAGAAACTAAACTATTTTAGACAGGTCTAAATGCATTTAAAAAAATGATATTTGTGTTCACTAGGTGTTGGTACCTGTGCATGCATCATTACTATTATATTAAATTTGTTAAGCTACTGCGAGTGGTACTGTTATTTTACATCTGTATATCTACATTTTAAGTTGTCAACACAAATCTGATAGCAATTCTTTGCATTCTTAAACTTTTTTGTAGTTAATAAACGTGTTTTTACACTTGCAGATTACTGACACCACAAGTGTAAACATCTACGCTGAACTATAGTTGTACGCTGGCCTTATACGGGCTCCAGTGCACCATGGTAATAACTGTAGGCCCACAAAAGCAGGCCACACAACTGCTAGGCTATTATAGCATCGCAATGCGGCAGATACCTCGTTCCACAGAACGTATTTGTAGTTGTGTGCTGAAAGAGTTATGTGATGGTTTAATGGATGGTTCATTGTAGCAGCTTTATACATCTACAGCAGTCTATTGACCGATATCTGCAACGCCAGCTATCTGCCAAACTTTAGAAAGATGTTAAAAATTCACTTTTCACTGTTGCATAGGCCTAATCATAAAAGCCGTATTCCCTTCATTACCAGCACCTGCAGATCGTTAGATAATAGGATACACTAATGATGTTTCTATGTTCATGCAATGACAGTTCAAATGCATTTACATTGTTTGTGTAGGAATGACTGCGGAGGAGTTTGTGAGTCGTTCGAAGCTGAGTGGTACAGCAGACAAAGGCAGTGCTAAATATGGCCGCAGTCGCTATCAGTTACTGCAAGAGACGATTGCGTCGTGGTTAGATGTTGCTGTTGATAATGTGGATGTGTTTACTGTACTCAACCATCCCTTCGATAAACGGTCCATCGATGTGCGTTACTCCGCACACGGCTCTCCGTACTACCGCCCGGCAAAACTCAATGGCTTGATGACCAAGTACAAGAGCCAGGTCAATTGTTGTTCGTGGTACTGATTGATAACGATACTATGAAATATTACAATAAAAGGTTTTGCATTGTGAGGTCCGATAGTGTAGTTTTTAGTATCTGTCACAGTGTTTACTCATTCAGCTACCTAGTACCTACAAGATCACTGTTTAGGTATCTTCCGAGTCATGTTACATATTGATTTGAAGTTATTTACTGATAAAAGAAGTCTGCCTTTTAATTTGCTTTTGTTAATTATATTTGTATGATAGAAAGCTGAACTTTTTTCATAATTTTGCATTGTGATATTATTGGTTTTGGGAATGGACTGTAAGGAACATTTGAGGCTTTTCTTATGCCTCCATTGACTCATAATGGTCAAAGCACTAGTAGAATTGAAGTTTCTTTGTCCATCGCATTTATCACCAAATCCACTTGCTGTTTTTGTGATGGATATTGATAGTATCAGTCAAACGATTGCAGAGTTTAACTCTAGCAGTTTGTGACAAGTTTGGTTATTTGGGGGAAAAATTTTTGTAGAGCTGGGCTGGCCTAACTTGGAGTAAGCGGAGAATGATTTTTGGTTAGGCAAAGTCACTGACAGCAACAACTGGTTCAACTTGCATTAATACGTGAGATTGATATTGTTCTCTAGCTGTGATTGGTTGGTGGCGTGGCGTACTTGGTAACGTGTTTCGGCTGAAACAAAGTTACTCTACACCGGGCCTGGTTAGTACTGCGATGGGTGACTGCCTGCGGGCTGGTAAACCATCTCGGTGCGAAGCCTGCCAGCTAGGTCGACTCAGCCTTCTATCTTCTGTGGGATGGTAAAATGAGTACTGGCGGTGGTTACGGCCATCACTAGGGAAGAAACGGCGAGTTCTGCGCAACAGTAGCCCCTGTGGTCAGGACTGCAAGCATACTGGCTTAGTCGATTAAAGGCGCTGGCTGTTAATTTGAGTCGGCCATCCGGCTGACTCGGGCTGTATGCTAGCTTAATTGGGCTTAGCACTGCATTAGGTGACTGCCTGTGGGCAGGTAAAACCATCGCGCCGGCTTCGCCCTCGCCGGCTGAAAGCGCTGTAAAGGGGATGAGCTTCCACGCAACGGACTTTGTCTGTGCGGAATATTCTTTTTCTTTTTCTTCTAGCTCTGATTGAAATATGTTGTAGATTGAACTTTGCAGTAGTAATGAGATTGATAACATTCTGCTGCCATAACTTTAAGTGAAATAAATATTGTAATTTGAACATTTAGTGGGATTGATGTGGGAGTAATTGAAGTGAACGTTTGGTGTACTAGTTGGAGGAGAAGCTGAAGCTAGAAGTCCTGATGACTCCAATAGATGAATGCATCGGCCATGAGCGCTGCGAGTCTGGCAGCTGCTCAACCGTGTTGCTTACCAGCTCAGAACCGCTGCTCATCAACACAAACGGAACTTCGATTGTCGGTTTGCTGACCTATACCAAGATGCACTGTGCATGTGCTGCGAGACAGTTCTACGAGTCTGATATCATCGAATGTCGACCTGACAGTTGCCTCAATGGAGGCACATGCCATCAGCCCACTCCTTTCACTATACAGTACGAGTTTCTTAAATGAATAGCTTTTGGGACTGCTGTAGTTTTGAGTATAAAATGTAAATTAAAAACTAAAACTTACTATTATAGTCACCCATAGTGTGAATGTCGAGTTCAAGAAGTTTTGTAGTATGACTACAAAAAATAGTGGCAGCTTTAGCTTTTTTGGTATTGTAGATTTAAGTATAATATTGGAAGAAAATTTGCGATATATTACTTTCAGTTAAGCATCAAAATGCCAAAATACTTTTGGTAGATGCTTTAACAATTCTCCAGAATTTACAAACTTAACCCAGAGTAACTTTAGAGCAGAAGGCTGGTTAGATAGACAGCTGGCATTAATAGTATGCTGCCAGTTGATGGCTGTTTTGCTAACAGCACTTGTATAACAGGAAACGCATTATATTTTTTATGAAAATACTGATATATTGAAACTTTTTAGCAGTTAATCAGATTGCACGTTTGTGACTGATTATTTCATTTTGCCAAAAACAGAGGCTGGCTGTATTATACTGGGTTAAGTGTGACATATTCTCACTTAGTATGTTTGTTTTTTATATAATTGGAGTGTTTATTTTTAGTTTATTTGGGTTAGGCTGGATTGTTAAGGAAGACTCTCTTTGGAGGTTGCTGCAGCATTGCTTGTGATTTGCTTATTCCAGTGTATTAGTTACTGTAGTTAGGTTCAGCGCAAGAGAAGGCATGTGTGTATCGATGTTATTTGTGTGTTGTGTGTTGAAGATGCGTGTGTCCTGAGGGCTTCGACGGACCTCGCTGCCAGCAGACAAAGCACAGCTTCACTGGGAACGGCTGGGCATGGTTTGAGCCGCTCAGCAAGTGCAGAGACAGCCACACAAGCCTGGAGCTCATGACCACCGAGGATAATGGACTTGTTCTCTACCAGGGACCGATCACCAAACTGTCGGAGGGTGATGGGGAGGACTTCGTCATACTGGAGATGAAGCGCGGATATCCGCTGCTGCGGATGAACCTCGGCAGCGGAGAGACGAAGCTGACGATTGATGGCCGAGACAGACATGGAGTTGTACGACAGCACAAGCTCAGTGATGGACATTGGCATCGTGTTGATATATTCACTGCTGGCAAGGTATGCTGCTGCTCGAGTTTTTAAGGCACATGACACAAATGCAAGAAACTTGTACAAGAAAGTTTTCACAGAATTTAACTGCATTTTGTTCTGGACAAGAGACTTGTGCAACACCAAATAACGTGCACACTAGACCAAGCCAGACATGTATGTTTTTGTGCGTTTCAGTTTGAGCAAAATTCTTGTTCAAAATAGCCTGTGCTTATGTTTATTGCAGTTTTGCTATTTGTTTCTCTGCGCTTAGAGCTTGCTTTGCTTGTCTTCATTATTTTGCACTGAACAGCATGTTAGCAGGGATTGTTGAGCCCTTTGCTTTTTTCTGAAATAAATAAATGTATAATTAAATAATTGTTTACTCTCAGCAGTTGTGTGTGCCTGTGATGTTGAGTGGTAGTTGGCTTGAGACATTTTTTATAACTGGCTTTGAATGTGCAGAACTACAGTTCGTTGTATCTATTTAATTGTGTTGCTTTTATTGTATTGTGTTGTCCACTGTACCGCATCATATCATGAGATTATGCTCTGCTGTGTTGGTGACATTGCAGCAAGTCCGGCTGGTAGTGGACAGTTGTGAAGTGGCCGGCATAGTGGAGAGCGACACTGAACAGACGTCCATGGAGGACCGTCGTGCCTGTGAAGCTGTGAGCGAGACGCCTGGCGAAGGTCGCTATCTCAGCATTAGCACTCCACTCCAGCTTGGTGGCCGATCTAATGCTGACATCACATACCCACCCAACATTGCTCGTGATGGTTTCAGTGGCTGCATCAAGAACCTCATACACAACGGACAGGTATTTGCCTCCAGCTGTCACTTTTGAACACCATGCTGTCTGAAAGTTTTTATGCCTTTGCCACAGTGATGATTCCACTTTATCTTTGGTGTGCAATGTGCATCAATGGAATTCTGTGTACTTTTGTCAGTGGTGCAACTTGGAATAAAGATGAACTGATAACTTTTTGGGGGCAAAAGTTCAAAGTTTAAGGTCAAGGCATGATTAAATAGGTTACAGTGCCATTTTCAGAGTTGTTTTCTGTTGCGTCGGCAGTATGCATTGATGATTTTTCTCACTGTCGCCACTCGTGCATCTTGGGACATTAATGAACTCATTAAGTTTTTTGGTCAAGAGGTCAAATTTTGAGGTCCTCAAGCAGGCGTCACTTGTTTATTAAACAACATTAAATTTGATCCTTTGTTGCAGCAGTCTTTTTAAGTGCCACCTCAGACTGAACTGTTTGTACAGCTTATTAACGTTAACTTTTGTTGGCAAAAGCTGGCGCTTCTGGACGTTTGTCGTAAGTGGCCCTGTAAAAATTAGGGATAGGCATAAGACGTTTCGGGCCAAGACCAAGACAAGACAAGACTCGAGACACGTAGCTTCAAGACTGAGTCGAGACCGAGACGTTGAGCACTTTGTCCAAGACTTCTTTGAGATGAAACATTAGTACATCTCAATCAGATCTGGAGACCGAGACACTGAGACTAACACCACGTTTCTGTGGTGAATGATGTTGTATTGCATTGTATTGCAGATGTATGATCTTCACATCGGCGACGTGGGTGAGCACAGCAGAACGTCTGATGGCTGCTATGCTGAGGATGTGGTGTGCGGTCTCCAGGGCAGCTACAGACGTGCTGCTGGACACTGTGGTTCTAACGGTGCCTGCATCGGCAATCTTGTCAACACCAACTTTCAGTGCATTTGTCAGCCAGGCTGGCGAGGCGCTCTCTGCAACACTCGTAAATATTTTGTTAGCTTATTTTTTGCTTAAAATATTTTGAGTTAACTATATAGTTAACAACCCTAATCCTTCACACTCAGCTACGATACAGTACATTATTTGCACTTGAAAACTGACAAACAAACTGTCAGTTTAATCTACTTATGCATGTCCTTTTTTGCACAGAAAGATTTTTGCTGTTTACAGTGTACAAAATAATTAGAGCTGTCATATTAATGCGTTTGCATTAATAAATTAATGCGCGTTAAAAAATGATGCATATATGCAAATTTACTAAATTCTGTGAAACACAAGTTTCAGTATTCCATTAAATTACGTTTATTTGATGATGGAATAATATTCAAGTAATTAAAATTGTTTTGTTGTTGTTCTGTCACTACTGTTATGGTCTTGCAACATGGCCACAACTTTGTGCACTTCATTTTCGTCACCCTTTCAATGTAGTCCACCTACTTCATCAGCAGTGTTTAATGATGCATTATTAATGCATGAAAAGACGTGCTGAAAAATGAATGCATTGCATTAGCATGCTAAAAAAATTAACGCTTTGACAGCTTTAATAATAATGATCAAACACTCACTTGGTTTTATATACCATGGGTAAAACAGTGTTACTTGTATTCTGCAGCAACTACCGTCATTGACTTCCAACGGAACAGTTTCATAGAGTGGGATTTCCAAGACAACTTCTATGCTGGTCTGGACAAGCGTGGAGCACATCAGACCAATCTGCAATTGATGTTCCGCACTCGGCAGCATGGCACCAGCCTGCTTTGGAAGGCACAGAATGCTCAGAAATCCGAATATCTTGTTCTCGAAGTAGGTGCTTCTTTTTTTTATCGCAGCTCGGATAATTACTGCTGTCCTTTAGTTTTTGAAATTGAGAAACAATGTTGTCTCTTGCCTCTGCAAAGGAAAAGGCATCCAGGTATTTTTCTTTTGTTTTGTGAGGTCCCCTTAGGGTAACTTTATGCCATTTGAGACAGTGCAAAGAAAAGTAACTCTGTGACAGGTTTCTTGGCTGTTCTTTGGCATTGCTATGCATTAAAAGCTGATGTGCCACTGTTTGTCAGTACATATACCTTTAGTGATGCAGCAAATTCTTGAGCGTTGAGCGTCAGGGAAGGCATTCTATCTGTTGTGTTTTGGGAGAGTAAGTGTTTATGGCAGCTATCATAAATGGTATATTTACCAGTTTGGCTATGTCGCCAACGAGTAAGTAATTAAGTAAGTACATTTTTATAGTGCACAATGTCAGTGGGTAAAAACACTGAATCTTAGCCGCATTTGTAAATCTAACTTTAATCTCAGGTACAAATAAATCTGGAGGCAAGGAGCGACTAAGCGCTGACCAAATTCGTGTAGGCATATTGCTACACGATACCAGCTGCTGGTTTCGGCTTCACAGCTGACTACGGCTTTATAGCCGTCTACTTACGGCTTCACAGCCGTTTATTTACGGCTTCACAGCCGTTATGGCTTTATGGCCGGTACCTGTAACCTTCTGGTTACATTCGGGGACGCGCATTGGGCCGAGCTGATACGGCCTCAGCGCTGGGCAGGTGTAAGAGCCTGTCCACCCCGGAGGTAAGGTAAGGTAAGGTGAGGCTGAGGTACAAATGTGGCCAAAAAAAACATTGCATTGTGTTGAATGATCAGTCTGCTTGTGTGATGTCTGCCAGGTTGTGCAGTGTCGACTGCAGTTCCGTTACAACCTTGGAGCAGGTGAGCAGCAGATCGTCTTGTCTTATGCTAATGTCTCGGATGGAGGCTGGCATACGGCCTACGTGACTCGTGTTGGCCAGTGGGTCCAGCTGAAGGTCGATGGTGGAGAAGGTCGGAATTTCAATGAGTCATTCGGATTTCCCGGTGGTCATCGCGAGATTCGTCTGAGTCAGCGGAATGTGTTTGCTGGTGGCGATGTTCGCTTTCCATCTTCCAACTCACTCCCATTGGTCGATCACGATTTTGACAACAGTGCGTAAAATTCGTAATATAAATTAATGTTAATATTATCATCATGTCTTGCGTTTTTACAACTGCAGATTTCCATGTCAGAGTAGTGCAC
>Ga0209671_1003872_pt1 | contig 14589 bp, 8 predicted proteins | sample WorMetHERISLAND2_2_FD_187401 | JGI IMG/M metagenome (GOLD analysis project Ga0209671, IMG submission 187401) | Marine gutless worms symbiont microbial communities from Max Planck institute for Marine Microbiology, Germany - Olavius geniculatus... | ecosystem: Host-associated > Annelida >... | reverse complement strand
GATATAGATTGAAAAGGGGGAAGCAAAAATAAGGGGGGAGTTTTGTGAAGAGTGTAGTTTGTCTAGACAAAAATAGGGGGAAGTAAAAAATGGGGGAGTTTTGTTAAGGATGTAGATTGAAAACTAAGGGAAGTAAAAATCATGGGGGAAGTTTTGTTAAGGGTGTAGTTTGCCCAGTGAAAAATAGTGGGGAAGATTTGATCTACAACCTTATCAACACTTTCCTCCTATTTTTGACTGGGTGCAAGCTGTACCCACCAGGTATAGCGGTAGAAGCCACTGATTTCTAGCCATTCCTGTATCTGTTTCTAGTTATATAGTAATAATTATCATTATTAGGCAAACCATTATTCTAATGCAAGCGATTATGCTTAAATTTCTGATCATTTGGTTTTTGCACCATGCCCACCCTTTCATAAGTTTTTTGGCGTAAACAATTTGTATCTTCTCTGAGTGATATTATGAACAGGCAGACAGTCACTGCTGAAAGAAATAACCTCTTTCCTTCACTAGAGATAATTAATTTAATAACTGAAGGGATCTTTTATGTATTTTAGACAAAGTCGCTCTAGCACAGCCTGTTTCTCCATTTGTTAGGATAGTTATTATTGCTATTACTGTATTATTCTAACTGTATGTGTGTGTGTGTGTGTGTGTGTGTGTGTGCACGTAATTATGTATCAAAATAATTAACGTAATGATTAGCCATTTGTAGATCAGCATTTGGATTATCTATGCAGTCTATTCAATCGACCAATTTTTGTGTTTCACACGGGTGATAAATATTCAAAAAAATGAAATATAAACACTTTATGTAAGTATTTATTAACCTTATTAAATTTCATGCAAAAAAAACAATTTCGTGAATCACTGTCGATAAATTTATCAAAAAGTGGCCCATCTCTACTGTGCAGTACAGGTCGAAACAAAAGTAAACAAATAGGGCGAAACCATAGATAAGATATATATATTTATTTATTTGGTCTGTGGGCGAAACAAATGTAATTAACTTGACGATAAATGGTAGGTTTGCATTGTAGTGTTGTGAAAGCTTGTGACATGTTTGTGAAACTGAAGAAGTAGCAATTGCTTGCAAAAGCAGCTGCCAAAGTGCAGTATTTTCACTGACACATTTCATTCTTTTGGAACGTCTACTTTCGGCTTCACGCATCCTGTATCTGTCGCATTATTTTTTGTGACGTCTACCCTTTCGTTATCTGTCCCGTCGCAGCGACAGGACTATACAATAGTACCTTGAAAATTAACGTACACTGCCAACCGGCTGCCTAGTATTCTCACAGTGTATTTCTTGTCACAGCATAGATATATTTTCGCGTCCTGCTGCGCCTATTTGTGTAAAAAGAAGTAATGGTTAGTTGTTAAACATAGCTACCGGTAGGCCTGCGTCTGCACCTGATATGCTGCACATTCATCAATTGTATCGTAACTTGTAATTAGGCTAGTAATTATGTTGAGTAATTACTTATTAAACTAACTTGATTAAAAATCTTACATTTAACAGTTATAAATTGAAATGCAGTATGGAATGTAATGTTTCAAGCTATAAGTGGCCATATCTCGGAAACGGTGCGACAAAGTCCAAGGTTACTGTTAATCACTGATAGGCAGTGGCATAGGCCTACACCCTTTCAGATGATGATAAAAACATCGACTTTGGATGACCTTCAAGGTCAGTAACAACCAGTACAGTCGGCCTTACCCTAGCGACTGCTGGCCTTCTTGCTTGATCTGTGCGCGATGCTGTAGGTTTCCAAATTCCAATGACGTCATGCAAGTTGACGCAACAGCACGCGCATTTTGTGTACATAGACGCATCGACTGTTGGGCCCACAAGCTGAAATACAGTAGGGCCTATAGCCTTGCTGGTAATATTACCAGGTACTGTATTCTCTAATTGGGCGCTATAGAAATTGACATATTCATTCATTCATACCAATGATACTGATTGTTGTGACTGATTATAAGGTTAGCACTGCTCGTTGTAATCAAATGTAGCTTTGTTTCTGTGTTTTGGATTTTTATTAAAAATCCAAAACACAGAAACAAAGCTACATATTTTTAATGATGGTCTGATAACGCCAACATACAATTATGTTTATTCTGTATAGTCGTCAGTTTACAAGTCATAGTTGCATACATTGCAGCAAGATATTAGGCCTAAAAATCCTGTGCTCCCATTTGCAGTATGACAAAAAGTAGGAACAGGGAATATTTTGCAAAAGTTTTATTTTAATTTATTGACATTCTATGTATTAATTATTATCCAACAGCTCATAGATACTGCATAATAAACTGGATGAAAACAGTTCTGTTTCAATAAAACTTTGATAGCAAGCAATATTTTTCAGGGGTTTATTAAAATTTTAGGGACGGAGGTTTCTTTAGGGTCGGCTGGCAACTGGTAGCACAGGATATTTTTATAATCACTGCTGGCAACATAACAGGATTTCAAGCTTTGACGATTTCATACATAGCCGGTGATTTGATAACTAGCACAGAATGATCGATGGCACGCCCTGTGCATTGTGGCATTATTGTGCAGACGTGTATGCGGCCGTCCGACTGGTTGCCGTGGGTCATGCTTGCCCACTGCATTGGGTCCATTGTGCAGTGAAGACGGACAGTCGGCCTGCGCGCGATGTGGCGCGAGATATGCGTAATTTTGGGGAGGTTTGTGACAAGGGATGAGCTTATTCGGACGCCCAGCTCGTACAGCATAGAGGAGGATCATCACCGATTCATAGCCGCTGCACTTCGACCCCCAGTTGACTGGAGGAGACCGGCTGGACGTCCAAGAACAACCTGGCTCAAAACAGTTGATGAAGACGTCCAGCCCCAGAACTTCGGAGTTCACACTGCCTGGAGGAAGGACAAAGATTTGGACATTTGGCGACAAGTCATCAGCACGGCAACGCTCTAACAGGAGTTCGCCATCAAGAAAAAGAAGAGATGACCTTTAACTTTGACCTTTTGAGTACACCAGTTTTTCCTGCCCTGTGGAACGTTTGCGCCTGTTTTAGAATTTTTCCCACTTTTGTTATCAAATTAGAAGCTCGTATGGGACAAAGTGACAGACAGACGGACGACATTCCTAATATTGCCTATTACGACGGTCTCGTACAATCACAATAATAACATTATTGCTAACAAGTAATGTCACGTGATAAGTGAATGGCTTAAAAACTTTCTCACGGTTCTCTTGCCAGCAGTGCATGTACATTGCCAACAGCAGCGTCGTCAGCTAAAAAGTTGGGGGGGAGTAGGAAGTTGCAGATTTCCGGCAGTCTGCTGCAAATTTCGTTTAGAAGAGACACATGGGTGCTGAAAATTTTAATTTGGTCTACAGTTTGACCAAAATGAAGATTTCCAGCTCGAAATTTTGTATTTTTGGAAGAATTTTTTGGCGAGAAGAAACTTTACTTTACCGACAGGCTAATAGTAAATTTGGGGGCCTGCGAAGACGCCACTGTCAATAACGTTTCCACTTTTCTTTAGATCTTTGGCCCTCTAGGCGAATTTTTTGCAATAGCTACTGACATGAAAGAATGTCGCAAGACGCTTTGTGGGCCTATTGGCTGAAAGCACGTGAGATAATCTTGTTGTTGACAAAGTCACGCATGTATAAATATGTAGGCTTATTTGACAATAATTCTTAGAACGATTGACTGCAACATAAGTTAGCTGGTCACGTGATAAAGTTCCCACACTTTAACGAAACAGTCAAAATAGTTAATCTCAGCTTTTCAATTACATTCTGCTATAGGTAGCCTAACGGATAGCTAGAGTTAGAATTAGGCCTACACCACGATAATGTAGCACACAAACCCAAACAACTAAAACTACGGTCTTTACCCAGATAAATCAAGAGCCGATTTGGTACTAAGTTAAATAAATGTTTGTTTACAGCTGAATATGCAAACTCTGCACGGTAGGGCAACGACATTTAGGGCGAGATGGCAGTTTTTGTTTAATCTTTTCCACATTTCATCCGAGAGCAAAGATTCATTAAAATCGGTCTATTTTCCGAAGCCTTCATCAAAATAAAAGTGTCTCGACTTATGTGAGAGCGATACACGGGATATGGCGTATTTTAAATGGAATGAAATTATAAAGAAAAGGATTAAAATTAAACGTTTTCAGAGGCATCGCGGGTTAAAAATGGGTAGGGACAGAAAAGTGCAATTTCCGACAGAGGCTGCAAGTTCCCGACAGAATTCCTACACTTTTAAATTAAAATTTCCGACAGGGTGCTCAAAGTTTCAATTCTGCGCCTAAATTTTCTCAAAACGGGAATTTCAGCCACAAATTTTGCATTTTTTGGACGTAGATTATCTGACATAATCCTTCATGTCGGAAAGTCTATGTCGGTCGTAATTCTTTCGTAAATTTGCAGTGCCTATCGAAAAAATGCAATCTCCTGCCCTGCCCACTTTTCGAACAATATTTCGACAGCCAAAAATTTAGGGTGTGCGCACATCCCCCCGCCCAAACCACGATACCTCTGGACGTTTTTTACAACAGTTCTTCGGGTATATCGTCAGCCACGGTCGTCGAGTACAGCCTGCTGACATCCATGACTGCATTGATTACGCGATCCAGCGGTGCGCTGAACCAATCCGTCGATCGCGCAACGGCGCAGTCGGCCAGTCGCTGCCTCAGCGCGAGGGTGGCCGACAGACGACAGGAGACTTGGACGGCGCTCACCAGGCGTATATCGAGGTTGAAGAGTTGCGCTTGGCGTAGACGCGCCTCCGGACATCGAGAGGCGGAGATCTTAACTCGACAGTCGGACGAACAGTCTGCATACAGCCACAAAAACACGACGAACTAGGCTTGCCGGATTATAAGGCGTGAATATTAATTTTTATTCATCGAGAAGCATGGTAGATACCACAGACAGAATGACAGATATATACAACATAAAGTAAGAAAAAACACGCACGCGAACACATAGCGGCAGACTTAGAATTAACGTTCTACTAAACCAACAGCAAGAATTTGGCTAATGACTAAATCTTGCGATCGCCAGGTCGTAGGTTTGATTCTGGCTGGCTCGCTATCAAGTGATTACTACTTTAATGGGTGGCTGTCTGTGAACAGGTAACCCTCGGTATATAACCAACACCAAGGTCAACTCAGCCTTACATCCCTCCGGAACAGGTAATTCGATTACCGGACTGTCTGACAGCAAAGGGTTAAGGTGGGGCGCGTTCACCCGAGTCGTTTTGTCTGGCGCAGGCAACACTGAATTTTCGCATACGGCAGGTGACGCTCCGTAGTTTTTTGAAACGGGTTTCCACGAACAGCTATATCATTTAACCATATTAACTTACTGGTGACAGCGGTGTCGGTAAAGACGTAGACATATCCGGGGCCGTCAAGTTGGCCTTGCCGACGCCGGCCAAACTTTCTGCCCCGCCTTCGACCTCTTCGTCGGTCCAGATGAATTGGCTTGTTTTCATCAACATCATCATCAGCATTTTCGTTATTATCATTTTCATCATCTTCGTTGTCCTCGGAGCTGTTGTAGTTTTCGTCGACGTCGTCCAAGCCGCAATCGTCGGCGTTGCCGCCGCCATCTTTTTCTTTCCGCCGTTCTCTCAGAACGCATTTCCGGTCGCCGACGATATCGGCCGATGACGTCACTATTTCCGGTTTTGATTCCAACGCCGCCGGTTTTGCCGCTGTTGATGACGTCACCACCACATCCGGTGCCGCCGCCACCGCGACTTTCGGTCCTGATGGCGTCATCACTTTCGGTTTAACCTCTGACGTCACTTCCGCCGTCGATGACGTCACTACTTCTGGTTCAGCCTCTAACGTCACTTCCGGTCCCCATGACGTCACTGTTACGTCTGTCATTGAGGTCATTTCCTGCCGATCCAGCAGCAACGCCGCAACAACAACTTCCGGTTCGGCAGATCGGTCCACGGCAGCGGTGACAGTAGTATGTATTTCCGGTTTCGACGACGAGAGCAAGTGACCGTCGCTGTCGACTTCAGGCGGAGTATTATCGACGAAGTCGCTGGAAGAACCGAAAGTCGTAGTGATGACGTCACTTTTATCGACGACGTCAGCTCCGACGTCGTTTTCCGTAATTACATCACACGTGACGTCATTATCGGTGAAAATGACATCACCAGTCGTAGTGGTAGTAATGGTGTTAGAATGATCGGCAACGCTATCGTCGTTGGCCTCCTCCAATACTACTTCCGGTTGCGACGACGTCACGTGACCGTTCACTTCCGGTTGCGCATCAAAAATGGCATCGCCGTTTGTTCGAGGATGTGGTATAAACTCGGTGTTGTTGGAATCTGGGACCAGGTTTTCGACGGTATCATTATAATTGGCAACCGTAGTGGCTTCTTCGGTACCGTTGCCGATGACAGTTTGATCGCTGTGCCTTGCTGCTGCTGTTGCTGATGATGACGATGATGATGATGATGTAAAGGTGGTAATTTGCCTCTGATGTCCACTGCCAGTTTCCGAGCAGTCCGCGGTCAAATTAACCGAAAGCTCAGTCACCCAGCTGTCTCGCCGCCGCTGTGTTTGTGTCCCTCTCGTGACTTCGTCGTCGTTAGCGGTGTTGTCCCTAACATGGTTCCCTTCCGTTGTATTTTTCCTCTCGAGAACGCTATTTTCCGTTCTTCTTCCTTCCTCCCTGTCCATCACGGTTTCGCCACCGTTGACGAGACGGATGGTTTTCGCGGACGCGATGGTGACGGCAGCTTTTTCTGCGGCGTTGGAAAAGTGATGTCCGTCGTTGGTCGGATCGTTTAATGGCGGACTCTCGGCGGAAGAAGGGTCTTTCTTGTTTTTGTTGCTGTTGTTGTTGTTGTTTTCTTCGTTTTTCGTCGGCGTCCTTTTGGAATTCGGTTGCACAACCTTGCCAGCCGGTTGCATCTAAATACATACGCGTGCATACTGCAGAATGGCCACAAAAGCAAGGATCGCGTATCGTTTTATTTTCGAAATATTTTTTGCCGATGCGTACTCTGGCGAAGAAAATCTGCAAGCAAATGATCATTAAAGCTCGCACGTATTTTTAACAGCTAGTATTTTCGAATGTCTTTAACTAGACTCAACAGTTTAAGAAAAAGGTACTTATAGGCCTAAGTTACACAAGTTTATCAAAATACAACGTTTATTGTTTCTTAATTTCGTGAAAGTTTGGGCAAAAAAAAGATATTATTTTGTCATTTTGATCATCGCGTATTCGTTTGACGAAAAGTCGACAAAAGTAACTGCTAGGAACGCAAGCTTGAGAAAAATTTAAAAGTATGCAAACATTTGTGAGAAAACGTCTCATATAGTGTTCCGAAAGCTATTACCAAGTATAACAAAACGTACTTTAAACAAAAAGCCAAGCTGTCGCTACGATGGGCCGACCGTGCTTCATACATGAGAATTTGTATAACGAAAATAGTGTATTGCGAGTTTATTGACCAAACCTGGCAGTGATCGACCATATCGGTGCTAATGACGTTGTTCTGTTCAGCCCTCGCGGTGGTTGCATGGCTTCCTCCAGACTTCTGAACTGCCCTACCCTGACGCCCTGCGGCGACCTCCCCCACAGGCCCAGGCGACGTCCGTGACGCTGCTGACTTGTTGAGAGAGGCAGTATCCACCCCAGACAGGGTGGATAAACTGAACTGGACCAGTACATCAGCTTCATCGGCTTCCTCTAGGTCGCTGAGTAACTTCAGATCAAGCTCGGAGGACGAATCGAGAAGATCGCTGTCATCGTCAGCGGCTAGAAGGAATTCTTGTAGAGGACGGTTGATGCGTTCCACTACACGGTTACCAATCCCGGGCCGGCTGACCCCCGTCCTATACACAACATTATTAATGGTTAAATGGTATAGCTCTTCTCAGAAAAGCCATATCAGAGATGCAAAGTGTCACCTGCCATATGGGATCGCGCGGTGTTATGCCTACCACCCGACACAGGTAAACACGCACCGCCATAACCCCAGATGGAGAGGCTGGTACTCCATTTGTCTATACTCCGGAGGGATGGAAGGCTGAGTTGACCCTGGTGTTGGTTATATACCGATATGGTTTACCTGTTCTCATACAGTCACTCATCCAAGCAGTAACCACTGGTTAGTTTTCCGACGGGGAGTCGAACCAAGGACCTCACGATCGCAAGTCCGACGAACTAACCTATCAAGCCACAACAGCGACAGACTTTCATAGCGACAATAACACTATGTTTTGTGTGGCTTTGTTTTTACGAGCTGTTGTGCAATATTACACGAAATGTCGTAAAATAAAAATGAAAAACTAAAAAAAACGGATATTCTGTCGTCTCTATATTTTAGTCAGGATGCTCTAGAAGTACAAAAACGTCTAGGCTTGCCTAGTTTTCTTTTGCTTACCTCCACGCGGTGAAGTTCTGTTCGAGCGCTCCGACGGCGGCGCAGATTCGCGAGTATTGAACTCCGCGGCTGTGTATCTCACGCACGAAGGCACGAGCCTCGTTTTGCGACGTGACCGGGAAGTAGAAATGTCGACCACCAGCGCAGAGATCATGACTGTTGTTGGACGAAGACTGACCCTGACCCTCGAATACTTTCAGTATGACGTCATCCAACAGGTGTTCCTTGTCGGGCTTCACCATCGCTGATACATCAATTAATCAATCGATCGATCAACCAATCAATCAAAAAATAAAAAGTAAAGCAAACACATGGACCCTCGGTGCAGCCAGCAAACACAACACCGCCCCAATCACCCTGTAGCCCGTACGCTGCTGTTCATCCAATTCGAGTCCGAATCTGCAGTCATTATCCCGTTGAAGGTAGGAGGCTGAGTTGACCTGATATGTAATTAACAACAAAATGTTACTGGATAAGTTTGAGATATCCGGCTTTCGTTCTAACGGGATTTCATTCTAAAGGGATTCGTGGCTGTTCCCGATCAGGCTAGCAACCAGGCCCGTCGAGAGCCACAGCGGGGCCCGGAAAAACATTCTTGTGGGGCCCCAAACATTTTCGTGGGGCCCCTCTGGGGAGAAAATTTTTGATTTTGTTTGAAAATGGTGCATTCTGGTGCACTTCTTATTTCTGGGCGACGGCGGGGCCCCCAAACCTCGCAGGGCCCTGGGTAACTTACCCCCTACCCCACCCTCTCTCCAGGGCTCGCATGAGCTAATGATACCGCAGCGCACTATGCGGTCGTCCGTTGCCCGCACCAGCGAACAATTAGACCCGCGATCGCGAGGCAGCCAGCAGATTTACCACCGCCCCAATCAGCCACGTCAGGTCTTCACCTCGTATAGTCACTCAGCTGCTGTTCATTTCCGCTGAGGGTAGGAGACTGAGTTGACTTGGGCACACAGTAGGTTGGCAACTTGCTCAAGATTGCTTCCAAATAAAGGTCGGTAAGATTCGAATAGCAGCGTGAAAGTTACGAGTCCGATTCGCTAACCACTATATGCCACTTGCACCGATCAATCAATAAATCAATTGATCAACCAAAGCATCGGTTAACCTGCACCGGCGCTGACTGATTGACACACCTATCTGTATGTGACGTCACTATCCAATCATTCAACCACCATTCTGCTGCTGCTGCTATACTAACAGTGATGCAGCTGAGCTGGCTGGGTAATTAATCTAATAACTATCGAGCAGCAGCGCATCACCGGAACGTCAGCCAGGCTTATCTGCTAATATAGGCTGGCTGCGCACGCCCACACAGACACGGTATTCAGACGATCCGTGCATCTTCTTTGATGCTGTATGGTAGGCCGATTCGTGCACTGTTAACATCTAATGCCGCTTAGTGCGAAACAGGCAAAATCAGAAATATAATATTGTAGGCCCATAATTTTTTCTGTCACGTCCTATACGTCGCCAGTAAGTGGGTAAAACTGTCTGCACAGGCCTACTGTTAGTTTATATACTTTGCAAGTCTTCTAGTCATCCGTTGGTCGCAATAATTTACCGATAGAACAGCACTCGTGGCATTCTCTACTGTCGTCCCCCCGTCCAGTGCACGAGTCGTTCCATAATCACAGACACATCTATCTACAAATGCTGATCTCTCTTTCTCTTTCTCCCTCCTCTTTTTCTCTCTCTTATCGTCTGCCTGCATGACTTCCTATCTCACCTGTGTTACGTCATTACTTATCACAGGTGTGCAGCTGGCATCCAGGCTTCGCTCTCCGCTAAAACGCACTGTCTATATCAGGCGACTGTCGTAATAGGCCGTATTACAGGTCACGCCCGTCCGTCTATGTCTGTCTCTCTCGTATATACGGGCTGCTAACTCGATATCTAGTATGAAACCATAAGTTTAGGCACTGCTTAAAATAACAGGGTGTCAGTAGCATGCTTTCGTCTCATTTTAACACTACCTTACTTACTGAAATGTGGCTTTTTAGCCGACCGTACTTAAGTAACGGTCGAGCTAATGGCATGGTTGTCGTTTGTCCGTCCGTCGTCGTCTGTCGCAAATGTATTGTGGTTAAGCGTTAGGTCTTAGTGCAGGGGGAACATTTTCAAATTTGGGGTTAAATGGTAGGGGTAGCAAAAAACTGGCCATATCTCTGAAACGGCAAGAGATAGGGACAAGATAACTATAAATCACTAATAGAAAGTGGCATATGCCGTTGCAGATGAGACTGAAAAAAGATCGTCAACCTTGGATGACCTTGAAGGTCACTGACAACCGGTACGGTCGGCTATCCAAGCGACAGCTGGGCTTCTTGCTTACCAAACCTACGGCAATGGATGCATGCGTCTTAAAATACTTACAGTAGAAATCGCCACAAAATGCGGGCCCCCACATGTCAGAAGACGTCGGATAGCAGTGCGACATTATATGGCGTGTTGCCACATTCAGAAGTTCACTTGGTTCACGGTGACATTCTCGTGGCCTATGAATTATTCAGAAAGCCGAACGCATCTCAAATCAGGTTAAAAACAGCAAAACTACGTACAGTGCTGTTGTAATGCTAAATTATTCACGGTAAGTTTCTGCAGATTAACGTCAGAGCGTCTCGCATTTTTACCAAGCAGAAAGCTAACGGGTTTTAATCCGGCTAGCGGCATGCAGCTGGCTGGTCGAACGCGTATATGACCAAGCTTCACCGACAAACGTTTAATACTGACGTCACGTGAGCCACGATACAGAGGCATGTAGGCCTACTGACTTCATGGCGTAGACGCCTAGACCTAATAAACACGGGCCTGCTATAATATACCATTTAATTGTATTCATTCGGTTTATACCTGTAGACTGAATTCAGAGAATCGGCGTGTGATTTGGACAGCTAGGCGTTCAAACTATATACTTCTGGGTGTCTGTTTTTTGTCCTAAGTAATCTGTTGTTAACTTTGTCAGTGTAAATAAGGAAGGCTTTTAGGTATTTTGAAAACATTAAAAAACTTAAAAGTAAACTTTTAAAATCGCAATTGTTTATGTTTTGTTTTATTTTTTTGTGCAATGTGTGAATTGCAGATCATATTTACTTTAATATTTCAATCGTGTTCATTTTTTTTTGTTTTTGTGATAGAGAAAAAATGGTACCAGTAGACCTATAGGATGTTTTGTTTTTTTTCTCAGTCGTGATTTTTGTGTCCGGTCGTTTTTGTACATCGACCCCTTGCCCAAAAAAATAAAAAAATTAAAACCCAAAACCTTTCCAAGATGCCTACGTTTACCAGCTCTGGTTATCAGTGCATTAGTAATATCTTTTCAACTCAGTGCAGTAGACCTATAAAAGTTATTTTACTGATTATTTAACGGGTACTTGTCCGTTAATTCACCCGCACCCGAATTATTCTTGTTAAGGCTAACGCTAACATTAATCCAAACCCTGACCCTAACCCTACCCTTAGGCTGAACACTAGCAGTTAATTCGGGTGCGGGTGAATTAACGGACAAGTACCTATTTAACTATACTCTAAACGTATAAGCAGAGTTCAAGCATTGTCATAATCGACGCACAAGCCCAGTATTAAACTATTAACTGTAGGCCTATGGGGCTATTTATAGCAATTTCATTAGTGAATACTCGTTACTGCGCGTCGAAATAGGCCTAACTAAGCAATAAATTTTACGCGAATAGCATGTAATATACGTCCCATTGATGTCGAATGATTCTAACCGTTTGTACTAGTCGACTTCAGTCAAGGATCTAGCTCACTCCAGTAGACCATAAGCTATCGCATTCTATAGACTCATAAATACGCATTACACGCACACGAAGTCCAATGAATAACAGTCTATAATCACTTTGCAAGCTGATAATGATAATAATACGCTGATTTACTGACGGTTTTAAACACGGCCTTTGCGATAAAAAAACACCATTGTTCAAGTGCAAAACACTAAAATGTCTAAACTTTATATCCGTCAAGGATTTACGGCCCTATAAGATTTAGGCCTACTACGTTTGTCTTATGATTTAGTTCCTGTATAGGCCTAGTTGCAATAACTAGCTGCATAGAACTGTTAATGATTTTGAACCCTGTCGAACTCGTCGTTCTTAGTTTTTGACCTTCACCATACAAAGTGTCCACTCTTAAATTTATGAATGGTCTCGCAGCAAGGCAGGCAATAAGACAATAATGTTTCGTGACCTATTGGCGGGGTGATGAGTTGATAGCATACAACTGCATGGCTTAATTTGGCACCGCCTTTCACATAAGCTTTGGCCTACATTTGCTTTGATATCCAACGCAACAACGCAGTCAGCGCAGCGAATGCAAGGCGAGAGACCCCGTTGGGTTGCCCGCTTCAATCCTTGCGTTTTGGCCGCTACGTCGCTTGCGTCGGCTGCGTCCTGTGCGTTTGTTGCGTACTTGCGTTCGTTGCGTTACACGCTTAACATGACTCAACGCTCTTAATTGTCAAGTGGAAATTAAGTACCCGGGAGTAGACGTAGGAGGTAGCCGAAATAAGTGGCGTGCAATTGAATGCTGAGTATTAAGTGCCGCCCTTGCATGCACACTAATTGGGTATTTACACGATCCAGCAAACGTCCAGCAAACTGCCAGCAAATGTAATGCTGAAAGTTTGTTGGAAGTTTTCTGGACGTTTGCTACCATATGTTACAATGGAGCTGGACGTTTGCTGGATCGTGTAAACACCCTATTAGTCTGTGTATTAAAACTCGGGGTCAATAAAAACTCCCTTCAGATACCCCGTGATTAAATCAGCCAGTGGCGTGTTTAAAGGGGGCGAGCTTTTGCACTTGCCCCTTTTTGAACAGTAAAAAATAACGACGTATGGAAAAAGTAATCATAAAACGAAAGCAGTCTGCTATAGGCCCAACGTAAAATGTTTCTAGATTAACACCCGCCTTCTTCGCATGTTTAATACGCAGTTATCCTTTCTCTTCTTCTTCTTCTTCTTCTTGTCTCGTCTGGTCGCCCGGACTGTTGAAGCTGAGTAGGCCTATAGCCTAATGCAGAATCTTCTCAACACTGCTCTATACTTGATCTTGTATCTTCTTTGAGGCACCGCGTACACTTAAACCGGTCTATTTCGTTTATATATCAATCCAATTTTTCCGACAATTATTATACGTTCAGATCGGCGATCTGAACTTATCACCGTGCTTTTTTTGCTGAGTATGATCTAACTTCAACATGTTGACGACTACGGACCAGTGCAATTAGTATTGGGAAATATGGTCCCATGACCTTGACCGTTTACCTTGAAATTCAGCAGGGTTTTGCGGTTATCAAGATACTTGTTCGTGCATATAAGTACAGCAGTTTATGGACTATCGTGCTAACGGAGAACAAAACAGACAGCTAGACGCGACGATGCTGTAAAAAATAACTTACTGTCGTCGCTACCGGGGACAGTAATCAACCAGTTATTAATGCGTCCGTCCATTTCTGTGCAATGGATGGCCGCATAGTGCGCTGCGGTATCATTAGTTCATGTCAATTAGCTGCAACTTCGGAGATTGTAAAGCGCGCTTCTGTCCACGAGTCCGTCTCGAAGCGCTACAGCAAGTAGCCTAGCGGATTGTCCGCACCGGCACCTTGGCTATCTGGAAAACACAGCACAGGAAAAAAAACAAAACTCTTGTGAACGTTTCCAAGTGCATAATTCACCGATGTGCCATTTTTTCAGCTCAAAAGCCGAAAAGGTCATGCCGGGTTCCGGTTTGTGTTACGCAGACGGCCGCATCATGTCGGCACCGGGATAATATTTTTTTCTACGGTTATTAAATCTGAACAAAACCTCTGCATACCTGGCGATATCGTAACGAAGCCTGACTTATACGGTAAACGCGACCAGCATTCGTCAGGCAGAGTCGATCAGGTGGGCACCGCGGCAGCACTACGAACGTTATCTGAATGAATACATTGCCTATCTATCGACTGACTCAGTTAGCGAGAGAGTGTGTGACTGTGACCTATGTGACAATGCTGTGCACAGGCAACGGACAGTCACCACGGGGCGACTGAAAATGCAGGGCCTGTCAAATGCAGGATCCGAAAAATGACGGACAAAATCGCTCGGACTGGAAAATGCAGTAGGCCTACCAAAATTGTTTTTCCAACAACGTGTAACTATTAACTCCCGTCGAACATGGTG
>Ga0209671_1003871_pt1 | contig 14591 bp, 10 predicted proteins | sample WorMetHERISLAND2_2_FD_187401 | JGI IMG/M metagenome (GOLD analysis project Ga0209671, IMG submission 187401) | Marine gutless worms symbiont microbial communities from Max Planck institute for Marine Microbiology, Germany - Olavius geniculatus... | ecosystem: Host-associated > Annelida >... | reverse complement strand
GAGTAAATACACTGTAAACGAATATCTCTAAGCCACAAATGTCATGCTGGTTAGTATCGCTCCAACTGCAGCTACAGTATGCACGGCGAGCGTCTGCACAAAACGTCTCGACGAGACGCAATGGCCCGAGACCCGAGACGAGACCGAGACGTTGAGGATTTTATCCGAGACGAGACCGAGACGAGACGCTAGTACGTCTCGAAACCGTCTCGACCGAGACCACATCTCTGACAGATGCTTCCACTAGCCTATCATGAAGTCCGCGACCTGCAGTAACGGTTGTCCGGATCTAAGAAAGTTCCGACCTCTCTCAAGCCACAATTTCCGTTTCATTTATCGGTCATAGTAAATACTCAGATCAGTCATAGCATGCACACGCCGTCCGTCGCACAAGCCCCACTTGCTTCGATTTATCGTGCAACATATGCAGTACAACAAAGTTCACAAAAACGAAGTATGCCCTAGTGGAGTTTGGGTCTTACACTTTAGTGCGAGCTTTTGTTACATATGTAAGACCTATTGTTGAATATAACAGTGTTATTTGGTCGCCGTCTACTGTGCGTGATATAGACACTGTCGAGCGGGTACAACGCCGTTTTACTAAATGTCCGCCTGGTCTTAGAAGCATGTCTTATGATGAACGTTTGAAGTATCTAAATCCAGTCTGGAGCTAAGATGTTTGCATGCTGACTTATTCTGATGTTACAAAATTGTGTTTTATCTTGCAAAAGTCCAGTCCGACTTGTTTTTATCACGAACCCATATACTGTCACACGTGGCCACAAATACAAACTCTACAAACGTCACAATAATGTCTGCGTGCGATAGCCCCCCCCCCCTATTCATTTATCACTGAGCCTGTCATTAATACTCGGAACAGGTTACCAAGCCATGTTGATTTTAGTTCATTATCACGCTTCAAGCGAAGTGTCAAGCGTCTAAATTTTGATGGTCTTTGGTTTTTCATTTTAATGTCATTTTATGTGTTATCGTATTTCCGTTATGATTATTTACCTCAGTTAGTTTGGTAGTTTAGTTAGATTTGCTTAATTTGTTATCTTTACGATGTCATTTATCTGTGGGCCACTGTTAATGCCCTTATGTGCCTTGTGTGTCCGGTTCTGCTGTCACATGTACTGTGATGTGTGTCTTGTTTTATTATGAACAAATAAATGGAGATGGAAAATTAAACAGCACGTACAACAAAATAAACGGTTTCGTGTACGACTAGCAAACAGCATGACGCTAAAAGAACACAATGACATTATAATCTTGTCTAGTCTACAATTCACAATAACAATTAAAATTGTTAGTTGAAAATTAATGGGCACTGTAACTATTAAAATAATACCAAGATAAGTATATCACCCCTCCCGCACGACATCCGCTCCCCGACGGGGTGGTAGTAAATATGTAGTGTGCAAAAAGGTGAGATTTTCGATCTCGAAATGACGTGTTTGGATGCATTCTGTGGCGCTAAATTTAGCATCTTGGTTATCACAAAAAGCTGAAACTTTTTAATGTTAATTTTTTCAGTGAAAAAAATATAATAATTTATGATAAACATACAATGGACGAAAAATTTCAAGTAGGCTAAAATTTCGTATTTTTTACTTATTCTTATTATTGTTGAGCTTGCCTTCTCCCCATGGTTAATACGCCTGTGCGCAGATGTAGGCTAATGTTGTGTTGAGTTCATGCGTGTGACGGCTGGCGCAGTTACAATACTGTACGCCCGTCACTCGGCCGTGACGAAAGCGACTAACCATTGGGCCAAGGCGCCCTCTGGCGACGAGTAAGCCTATAGATAAGTGCCTGCGAATATAGTCGCTATGTTGTACTGTACACTGCTGCTGTTGTTGATTGCTAAACCTGTCGTGAAAACTGCAATGACGGCGTCTCTCTAGGAGAAATATGGAACGACTAAAACACTGCCGTTGCATTATGCTGCCCTGTAAGCGAACTTAACATCCGTCATTCTGTTTGGTGGGCGAAGAAACGTGATCATGACCGCTAACATACGGTAATGTATTTATATCATACGCTACAGATACGATCGTTTTGTAGGCCTATAGCAGTCGGAGTCGAGTGTGTTGGTCTGAAATTAGCTATGGTTAATGTTATGCTGGATTAGACATAAGCTACTTGACAGCTAAAAACGTGTAGGCCTATTGCCTAATAAACTTGGGCTAGAATTGGCAAGACTGGTATTTATGCTCTTATTATACGTGTAGCCTTACGTATAGAGCCTAGGTTACGTTGAGTTTTGTCGAGTTGGTCCAGTCATTGCCCAGAGCCTAAAACGCAAACTTCAGACCGGTTTTGCCTGAAAATTCAGCTACATAAAACTATTATCCAAGTTATTATTGGCAGTGTTTAGTACTGTGTTCTGTAGGGACCTAGCCTGATCTGCAGTGAAGGACGGTGATGGACGTGGACGAGGTTGCTGCCGGTGGGCCCGAGACGGAGAAGAGTACGCAGCTGAAGAACCCACTGGAGAGGATGCGCGTGCGTCTAGCCGCCGAGAACTACAACAAGCCAAAAAATTACCAGTCTTTACCGTATGACAGCGACGACGACAAGACAGCTGGTTAATCACACGAATTGCCTACTATACATTTTTGTTACAGACTGTGTTGCTGTATTCACCTTCTCATAATTTAATGTTGAATGTCGGTTTTTCCGAATTAAGTGTGCGGTTGCCCGTTTATCTCTCTGTCGCGTGCGGATTTGTAACTTAAAAGCAAAAAGACGTAGAAAAATCAAAATTCGTTTTAAGCTTTCCCATTACAGCCGGTGTGCAATTTTTTGGCTCGAAGGTCAAATGTCAAGGTCACTCGGGCGGGCGATGTGCGAGACTTTCCAAAAATGACGAGTATTTTTCACATAAGTCTTCACTTACGGCTTCGCTCATTGGTAAAGGTAGACCTTAAACTCATAAATCTACTCAAGTATAGAAGTAGAAAGTTGTCTGACAAAAACCTATTATCCAACTTTGCATACTGAGCGCAGAGCACGGGTCGAGGGCGCGTGAGTGGGTGGATGGCCGCATGAATGTCGCCACAAGGCCCGGCGACATCTCTGCTTTTCGAGGCGTATCTTATACACACAACTATCACTCGCAAAACCAACAGAAAGTTTAGGAGAATAACGTAGTGTATCCATGATGTATGGTAAGAAAAAGGTCAGTAAAATAAGCTAAAGTTACTAGAAACAGCCAAAAACACAATGTCTAACCAAACTGTAGTAGACTACAGACAGGACACAGTGCCGGAAATGTAATTCGCATTTAACTAAATTACATAGGCCTAGTATTTGATATAGAAGTATTCATTTTGTCGTAGACTTGAGTATAGTGTAATATATTGTGCTGGTTTACTGTCAATGTGCAGATGGTGAGAAAGGCTGGTGTAAAGTTAAAGTTCTGCTGATACCTGTTCTTATCATTTTCATCATCATAGTTTTGCTTTTGATCGGCTTCGTAATTCTGGCCGTAGTGCTGGCAGCCAGGCTCAGCTCACTGCTAAGCGTAAGTCTTTCCGTTCATTTTGTTGCGTTGGTCATATCGATTTATAATTGAGCTATTTTTTAAAAGATTGTCAAAAACACTCTTTATGGAAAACTTATCGCAAAGCCTTAGAGCGTCATCTGCCATATGAGATCACACGGTGTTACCTGCCATTAGACACAGGTGAACGCGCCCCGTATTAACCCTAGCCAAGCCGGCTGGCTCTCCATTTACCTACCCCGGAGGGATGGAAAGCTGAGTTGACCTTGGCGTTGGTTATATTACTTAGCTGGTTTGCCTGTCTGCAGACATTAACCCATCCAAGTAGTAGGCCTAAGCACTTGATAGCGACCCAATTGGGAGTGGAACCCACGACCTCTTAATCGAAAATTCGGCATCTTACCGTTACGCAAGCAAGTTATCTTGTGTGTGAATTTGCGTGGTGGCGCATAAATAAGGTGTGACGTGCATGTTTTACATAGATCGGTCATCAGTCGGATAGTTTTGGAAACGAGTAGCCCCCTCGATCATTGTAGTCTGCAGTCGTGCGTTATAGGCCTAAAGCACACAGCGGTGTAGTCTGTGCGATGTGAGCGAAATTTAAGTACGATACTGCACTGTCTAGAGTGGTATAAACTGATACTGCGTATTCGCTTATCCATCCCAACAGTGCGGTATGTATGACACGCATAGGTCTGCCAGTCGTCAGACTGTGTGATTATTGGAGGTGAAATGTTGTCAAAGATGAACCTCAGCGTTGATCGTTGCGATGACTTCTACAGCTACGCCTGTGACGCGTTCATCAACGACGTCACGATACCACCGAACCTTCCCTACTACTCGACACTCAGCGGCGAAATCAAGCACAGGCGAGATGCACGACTGCGAGAGGTCTCGGAATAATTCCCCTATATGCGCAAATGAACGCTTATTTGCACGATTGATTGTTGTGAAATTTAAAGGTTGATAAAACAGTATTTAATTTTTTAAGATTTCGGCCACAATCACGTCAGTTAAAACATTACGGCGTGTCTAGAAATCTGGCGGAATTCCTGCTGACTGCACGGAGAGACGGAATAATTCTGACACTGTACAAAGAGTAAGACCGGCCTTAGCGAGCATGGTTTGACTGAATCCGGAAATAACGAGATTGCTTTATGCACTGATCTTTTTAGTGGCAAAGCCGGCATACGCCCCCTTTCAAACGGTTTAGTCCAGCAGTCTGCTTAGCACAGAAATAAAAAAAAATTCATAACAAGAAATATTATTAAATTGTAACTAATTTAATGTACTCCTCGCGCTCATTATTTTCTCCTGTATTCTTCTAAGTGCTTTTTGTATTCCTTTTGGTTTGTATTAGAGACCCGGCGACCCATTTATTATTATACTAATAGTGACTGGCGTCGAGATTGTCATTGAAAATTGTCTCCCCGAAGTTCGTAAAATATTGCTTGATTTTACGAACTGAGGGAAAATTTTAATAATGGTCAATGATGCAAGTTGCCATTTGTCTTGTTACATCTTAACGCATGCGTCTATCTGGCACCATGATAGAGATATGGCGCCTCAAAGATAATGGGGTCGCGACCTTGACCTTTTGGGGTCACGTGACGTCATCGGTCACGAGACCATTCGACTCGCGGTGGGCGACTTCCTATGGGTGGTCTATTGTGACCATGCGTCTATCTTGCACCGTTATAGAGATATAGCCATTTGAAGTTCTTCCAGGAAGGCTCTTCCAGGAAGGTAGATATCGGTCGTCGGTCGTCGGTCGGTTCTGAATACACTGATGTCATACTCCTCTTCGCTACTTTAAGAACGTATATCGCGAGAAGTAAAAATGCGTTGAATTGGCTAACAAATTACGCCTATGTTAAAAGTGCGCCAAAAACATTAATTACACTGAAAGCCTCAACAAGAACTCGCCCCACTTTATAGGAGACAGACACCCCTTTTAAGTTTCCGGTCCGGAGACCTCGCCTCGCCTACGTCCCCTCCCGCACTCAGAAATCCTGGATCCGCCCCTTAATACCCCGTTTACACGATCGAGCATACACGGAGCTAGCTCGACGAGCTATGGTAATTAGCATGCCAATTAAGAGGGCGGGCGTGTTGTAATTGGAAGGCCTATATAACACGTAATCGGTTGTGGGCTAAGCCTAGGCCTACATTTAAGCCAGGGGCGGGGTTCCATCAGGCCTGCTCGATGTTTGCTCGACGTTTGCTTGATGTCTGCTCGATGTTTGCTCGATCGTGTAAAAGGGGTATAAGCGAACGAACTGGCAGTTCAGTTCGGTTTATCACATTTTTTGTAGTACACGTCATTATGTGACAACTGATTGCAGTTGCTTGAAGAGCGAGGGTCTGAATTAAAAGATTCCAAGTCGACAGCTGTTGCAAAGGCGCGACAGATGTACGCCACATGCATGAACACTACTGCCATTGAACAACGTGGCAGCTCTCCACTTCTACAGGTACTAATTTTGTCGTGGCTTTTCTTATTATGCAGCCGTCATAATAGGCCGCATTACGCATCTTGCCCGTCCGTTCTTTCGTCCTTCTCTCCTCTATGGGCTCCTAACTCAAAAATGAGTGTGCAAAAAAACAAAATTGACGTGATTGTTTGTTTTTTCTCGGCAGAAATAATCGCTTTGTCGTGTTTCAGCTTTTAAGGTGAAAGTTTGGCTTATATTAGACGTCCCAAAAATGCACAAAATGACGCATCATTTGCATAAATATTTACTTACTTTACGAGCTTGATTTCCAGTCGGGTCGCTATTGTAGGATAAGCGATTTTGTGCAGAAAGGTAAAGCATATCGGCATATACGTTATAATTAACACCAAGGTCAACTCAGCCTTCCATTCCTCTGGAGTGACTTAACCCAAATCGAATACCGATACTGGTTTGTCTGGCTGGGATTAAGGCGGGGCGCGTTCAGGTAGTAGTAGTAGATAACACTGTGTGATCTCATATGGTAGGTGACGCTCCGTAGCTTTTTGATCTGAATTCCGCAAAGTGCTGTACACAATCTTTAACCTTGAAGTTTTTTAGCTGTATATTTTGTTTGCTGTATGCTGTCAGCTGATAAAGACGGTGGGGTCGTGGCCCTTGACGTTGGACACGGAGACTGGAGTGTGGAGTGCATCATCATGGGACCTGGAAGCAGCTCTCATCACCGCTCATCTCTACCAGTTCTTTCCATTCTTCCTCACGCTCGTTGAGCCTGACGATAAGAACAGCTCGGCTAACGTCATCGTTGTACGTGCTTGTAGTTTTGATGCACATTTTCATCGTTTTTGTACCACTTTAAACCAGTTTTTTTCCACTGTAGTGCTTGTTTGACAGTACTGTCATTGTTTTGTTTTACGCACGACAGCAGCTAGTGCTGCAGCGCGTCTTAGCCATCGCAATTCTGTCCGTCCGTCCGTCAGTCCGTCACACGGGTAGATAAGTCAAAAACGGTGCAAAGTAGGATAACCATATATGTATCTTAACCGTTGGCTGCGTGGAAGACTTTAGTTTCTGGAACCGTAAAGCTTTTCCCTAAATTCCAGCAGGGGCGCTAAATGAGAGGGGGTAAAAAAATTTGCGATTTTCAGCCAATAAGTCGCCATATACCTCAGAAACAGCGCGAAATAGGACTTAGGTTACTATTAATCACTAATAGGAAATCGTACACTGGCTTTCGATTGGCAGCGAAATTAATGACCTTGGATGACTTTGAACCCGAAATTAGGGGTTTTATTGACTTTTTGTGATTTAGGGCTGCGACACACATTTCAAGAGCAAATTGCGCCGAAAACACTACAGATAGACTACAACCTGTGTATGAAATTTTTGACATTAAACGAAGATTTAAACAGTCAAAATTTCAATCCCGTAGGTTTAAAGTGGCCTGCGCACGAGGTTATAAAGTCGTTATTTTACCGCTGTCGGCTGCGCGAGACAGGTTACGCCCTTTGGCGAGTGTAAATAAAACGCTATAGATGCTAACCTTCATAATCATGGTGTCGATTGTCAACTTTTGGAATCGGTGAGCTTAGATTTTGTTCGCAGTGAGCCTTCAGACATGCACCGCTGTCGCGCGTTCCCCTTTGCGTTAGCTGCTCTTTCTTATCTTAGTGCGTGTCCAAGCCGTTTCCATTTTTTCCCTTTTAAACTGGTCCATCGATGATCATTCGTAAACATTATTGATGAAAACCTGTAGCCGATCTGTCATTCTGTTTGTGATAGTGCATGAGGATTTATACCAAAACGGCCTAGGCCTATAACCCAGAACAGTCTGCGCAAATGTCGCCAACAGGCTAAACAGCCCATGACCAATATGGTCCCCGTTAGTTCAAAACGGCTCACACAGAGGTCTAAAACGGTCCAAAGATTTAACGCATAAGGTAGAAATGTAAAATGATTTACAGCATAATTGTTTAGTCACTAAAGTGATAATTTATGAGTGGTAAAGTACTGCGTCTAGAAATATCTTCAGCAGTCGTTTCGTTCATTGTGAACCGTTCCAAGTTCGGTAATGAATGAATAATTCGCGGTGACGTGGTTTCGTTGTATAGATGGATCAGTCTGGCTTGACGCTGGGTAGTTATCAGTACTACACGGGTAACTCGTCCGCCCAGGCTCACCAGGCATTCATTGATTTCTTCACAAGCGTCACACAGCTTCTAGGAGCTACACGTAGCAATGCCGCCGACTACGCCGAGAAAGTCTGGCAGCTCGAACAAGCTATTGCTGAGGTACCGGGCAATCGCATTCAAGTTAATGAACTACCAGTATTTGCACAACTGCGCCAAAAATCCCGCTCTACTTTGAAGCGCTATACCTTTAAAAAAATTTGTTTTCAGTAAAATCATAAAATGAAACGGGAAAATGCTACAAGACAGCACACTTAATGGCGAATCAAGTCGTGCTAATTTTTGTCGCCGTTGTTAAATATTGTAGGCAAAATGTCAACGATTTTTTGACATCACAAACTCCGTAACTTTTTAATGCAAATGGCTGCAGGCATAACGACATTTGATAAAATGTTTGACGGCGCAAAAGGGCTGAATGCTTTCCAAATGGTGTGGAATTTTCACGGATGCATTCACGCTAAATATTGTTGATTGTGCTAGGCGTTTGTGAAGCTTGAAGACCGAGCGGATCCTAAAAGCGTCTATAATGTGATGACGCTGGACAAATTGCAAGAGTTATTCGGCAGCACCAGCGTGGTCTGTGCTTTCATTTAAACATTTAAAATTTAAAATAGTTGTGCTATATTTAGTTGCTTTGTAAGTGCAGCGATTGATGAAATCGCAATTCGTGTTGAATTGAAGATCGATTTTGTTGTCCACACTTGTGCTTATCTTGATGCGTACTTTCTACTTTCCACTGTTGATATTTTGTTATCAATATTCAACAGTTTAATTTTTGTCACAGTGCATATTGATGATCTTGTCGTGTTTGTAATTATTTTTTATTTTATTTATTTTCATTTACATTTATATGATAAATAAATTAAGTTTGCACAAGTAAATTTATTTTAAATGCTCGAATTTGTGTTAGTTTATTGGTAGAGGTTTGTACTGTCTCGTTGTAAATTTCTGTTTACGCTTAATACCTTGATTGTGGTTAGCAATAGGCCTACTGATTGTTTAATGCCTGTAGGCCTATGGTAGTCTATCCGGCGCTTGACATCAGAGCTTTTTGACCTGTGTGTGCATTCATTTTGATCGTGACTGAGATGTTGTGTGCACCCTGTAGCTGGATGTGAGAAAGTTGCTGCAACTTATGTTTGATCAAAACCAGCTGGATGCGTCCTTGCGGATCAACGTGCGGGTGCCTGAATACTTCAGGAAGCTCGGCGTTCTAATGCGCGTTGCCAAGTCCGAGTAAGCTTTAGCCGTTTAGCCTATGACTGAGCGTAGTTAATACTATTGCCGTGGGTTTAATACATCGTTAAACCAGGCGCAGGACTGTAGCCAAACTTTTTCACAGGACTCCACCCTCCATCTCCACCCAGTCCGCAGTCCTCCATTAATCGAACAGGAATCTTTGTCTTTTCAGGTGTTCCTTGCCTTTTTGATGATTGTCTTCTTTGTGTTATGCATTTTGCATGTACGTTTTAAAAAATGAAAGAAAGATTTATTTACTCGCTGACTTGCGTACATTTTGGTAGAACGTTGGCTGCGTACGTTGCGTGGACTTGCGTCAAGTCCATGTTGTGGTACTCTTCCAGTCCGTTCCAGCGCGCGGTGACGCAGCTGAAGACGGCGCTGCTGGGAGTCGAGGGAGAGTCTCAGAGGTGGGAGAAATGCACCCAGATCACAGACTCTGCGCTCGGCTTCGCCACAGGAGCTCTGTATGTCGACCGATACTTTTTGGACGACGATCAACTTCGGGTAACAACTGCGTTATAATCTGTTTGTCTGTTTTTACGCGCGACAGCAGAATGCTTCGCGCGTCTTTGCCATCGTCTGGGTGTCTGTCTGTCCGTCTGTCCGTCTGTCTGTCACACTCGTGATTTGTATCAAAACGGTGCAAGCTAGGATCACGAAATCTTCACTGTGGGCTGCCCCAAGGTCTCTAGTTTATTGTGACAGAATTTCCTGCCACTGGGTGCAGGGGTTCCCCTCGAACGAGGGCGTCGAAGAGGGGTACCCCCTAAAAAGCCGTCATTTTGCCGTTATTGACTCGAATAATGTGAAAACGGTTGCAGATAGGTACATACATGCTGCTTATCATAACAAGCACTGGTGACAGGCTTTTGGATTTATTAACATCGATGACTTTGAACGATGAACTCCTCAAAGAGAGGTTTTTAGTGAATTTTTCGCAATTTTTGGATGCAGCGCACATTTCAACACTGAATTGCGATTAAATGGCTGGAGATAGACCAAGACAACCTGCATAAGAAATTTTCAGCATTCAATGTAGATTTTAGCAGTTCAAGTCCCGACTCCCTAGATTTAAGGAGGCCGGCGAAGGCGGGCGTCAAAGACAGCTACCCCTCTAAAAAGTGGTTATTTTACCACAATTATCTCGCGTAGCGTGAACACGGTTGCAGATAGGCACAGACATGCTGCTTATCATAACAAGCACTGGTGACGAGCTTTTTATTGCTGTCAACGTCGATGACCTTGAATGACCTTGAACCTTCAAAATAGGGGTTTTTAATGAATTTTTCTGCGATTTTTGGCTGCGACACACATTGTAAGAGTGAATTGCGCCGAATTGGCTGGAGATAGACCTGGACATTTTGCGCATGACATTTTTTAGCATAGAACGTACATTTTTAAGAATCTACAAGTAGTTGTTTTACCGCTATTGGCTCGTGTAACTTGAAAACGGTTGCAGATCGGCAGAGACATGCTGCTTATCATAACAAGCAATATAGTGACAAGCTTTTTATTGGTGTAAACGTCGATGACCTTGAATGACCTTGAATTTCGGAAATAGGAGTTTTAGTGTTCTTCTGCAATTTGTGGCTGCGGCGTAGATTTCAAGAGTGAATTGCGTCAAAATGGATAGAGTTAAATCAAGACAACCTGCGAATATGAACTGCTAAGGCTGTTGCGCGTCTAATGAGCTTTGCTCAAATTACTTGTTCTGTCTGTTTGTCCTGTACGGGCTGTATCTCGATGAGAAAACAACGTAAAAACAAAATTGTTTTACTAGCCAGGCCGCCTGGCTTTAGTAAGTCGGGAAGCGCCAGTCTTGAGATTCCCGGCAACTAGACAGACGGCCGCATACGGGTTGGAAACGATATGTTACAATGCAGTAATGTACGCAATAAAACGTATGTGTCGAGCAGAGGCACATTTTTAAGCGTCTAAGTTATAGTCAAAAGCAAACCAGAAATTTTTAAAATAGTTAAAAATTAAACAGAATGGTCTTTTGATCTGTAGGTGGAGTCGGTGTTTAAATCGTTGATGGAGTCGTTCAAGAATCGTGTGAGAAGCGTGTCGTGGATGGACGAGGCCACTCGAGCTTCCGCTCTGGAGAAAGCGGATGCAGTCGTTCATAAGATCGGTTATCCGGACTTCGTCGTCAACGCGACACTGCTAGATCAACGTTACCAGCAGGTTCGACCGTTGATAGTCTGCTATTCAGCTGCTTTTTTGCTTGCTTATTTATTTATTAGGCGGCTGTCCTAATAAGCCGCGTTACGGGTCTTGTCCATCGGCTCCGTCCGTCCGTTTGTCAGTCTGTCTGTCTGTTCCATACTTGTTTCATACTGTTCCGTACCTAACTCGAATGCAAACAGGCATAAATAATAAAATTGGGGTGAACGTATGACTGTATATTTATCTGTTTGTATTTTAGTTGGATATGACGAGCAACGTGTTTGAGAACGCGCTGAACGCGGCAGAGTTTGAGACGCTGAGAAATAAGAACAAGCTCGGTACTGTGCCCGACAAAACTGAGTGAGAGTTGCTTATTGTTGTTATTACTATTATTAATTAATGTGTACGTCATTGTAATCTTATTTTTCACAAAACAGATTAAATGAATGAATTTTAGACTGCACTCCCTGTTTTGTATTTTGTGCGTGACTTGGAAACTGTGTCCAAAATGTTTTACCACCCTGTAAATGTACTGTAAATGTAGGCCTACTGAGATAGCTGTTTTTGGTCATAGGCGATTGAAGCTATTGGACCCGATGGGATGGTTACCTTTTTGCCCTTGTAGGATGAAAATGTGTTTGGCCAGTTTACTTCTGAATCTTTTCGCCCATTCAATTTCTGGATATGTTTGCCGCCTTGCTGTTTTTAATTTACAGATATTATTGGACGTTGTGCATTTTTATGTTTTAGTAGGATATATCCAAGAAATGTGCCTGCAATTTTGTGTATTTTTTGGTTGTTTTGAGAACTGATTGCAGAAAAGACTCGTATCTGAAATGAAATATTTAACACATTACATTAACACATTAACACGTAAACTTCTGTTCACTCACTTACTCACTGTGTTGTACCAAATGGTTAATCATTAGCTTTTTGGGCTCAGAGTGTAAGTAATCAAAGGATAAATTACAGATGGTCAATGACGCCAGCTGAAGTAAATGCTTTCTACAGTCCGACGTTCAACCAGATTGGCGTTCCTGCTGGAATTCTACAACGACCAGTCTACGACCCCAGCTTTCCTATGTACGTTAAAGTCTACGCTGTTTTCTGCTGACATACATGTTGTCCAGTCTTCTGTTGAATAACAGTTTTGATAACTGATTTGGACACATTTATTTTTACTCTGCTTAAGAGGTTTCAGATAGGGTGAATTTGTTACGGCAAACGTGCATAGTGGAAAGAGTCGGTATGTGGCCGATATAATAGGTCTACCAAGTTTGCGAAATCCTGTATCGATTTTTTAAAACTGTGTTCAATGATTGGCTGTTTTTGAAAATTTGATGTTGTTGATGCTATTTTCTGTTGTTGATTTGGTATACTTTCTTGCAACTTTTGGCAACATCTCGAGAACCGGATTCTTCAGAACATCATTTACGCCCGGACATATTTAGCGGCTCAGCCAAGTGCCTCAGATTCGGCCACTGGCTGACATTGTGCACTTTAAATATGCACATACTTACTTACTTACTTACATCATCTTTTAAACTTGCCAGCGTGTTATTTTTTAGTTTATCACTAACTTTAAAGCAGCTCTGCTGTTTTGGCAGTTGTGATTGATTTATCCATTGACCAATTGCTGCTAGGCCTATATCGTCTGCGTTATTCTGTAGCCTGTGTATTGCTGGCTTATCGTCTCTGTGTACATGTATTTAGGTCGCTGATATTCGGTTCAATTGGATTCGTAATGGGACACGAAATAACTCACGGATTTGACAATATGGGTAGGTAATAATTTCAAAACAATAATAGTTTGTATATTGGACTGTTTTCGCACGGCATCGGCATAGCTTGCCATGGATTTCAGTTATTTCGAACGTATCTCTCTGTTTGTCTTTCTGCGTGTGTCTGTTCCATTCTGTCTCTGGTCAAAACGAGCGATTATGGAATTATTGTTGTATATTGGGTTCGCGTAGCTGCAGAATTGGCTCGGTCCATATCGTCAGTCAGATTGTGTGTGTATTAACAGTTGTGTGTAGCTAGGTTTATTATTACCTCCGCCAAGGAGGTAATGTTTTTTCCAGACTTTGTTTGTCAGTCTGTCTGTCTGTCTGTCTGTGTGTGAGCAAGATAACTTTAAAAGTTATGGATGGATCTTTCTGAAATTTTGAGGGTATGTCTGGCATAGTACAGGCTACGAGTGATTCAATTTTGGGGGTAATCCGAAAGGAATCCTGGATTCTGGATCACTTTGAAATTTTCGTTACCATTGCGTTAAAGGGGGCTTAAGGGAACCGCTGGCAAAGTGAATATGGTGACGCCACCTAGCGAATAACATTGCCTTGGCGGAGGTACCTGCGGGCTATGACTGCTTTCTAGTTTTAAATCAAGTTTTTTTGTGTTAGTTAGTTTAATTTTCTGCTGTTGATTTTTATTGTCAGTAGGCTATCACTGCAAATAATTGCCTCAAAAGACTCGTCTTTCAAATGACGTTTAGCGTTCGCTGTGTCATACAGGACAGAAAGTTGCAATTTCCGCCGGACACTGCAAATTTAATTTCGTCAGAATTCCGATAGACAGTCACAAATTTCCGACGGAAACGGTTACGGGTGCTCAAAATTTCGATTTTGCGATTAAATGTTTTTAAAACAAGGGGGTTTTAGCCCCAAAATTTTGCATTTTTGACAGTTTTTCGACAGTTAAAAATTTATGAGGAAGAAATGCTTCTACCTCGGCCATGACGCCACTGTGTAACGTATCCACTGGGACGTAAATATTTATTCACTCGGTGATTGTTTTTGTCTATTGCAGGGCGTCAGTATGACAAGTTCGGCAACATGGCGGACTGGTGGGGCAACGAGTCGTCGCAACAGTTCAATAAACTCGCTCAGTGTTTCGTCGACGAATACAATCACTTTACTGTGTCCGATCATCACGTACGTGCGTCCATATTAACTAGATCTAGGCCTAATTCAGGAATTTTAGTACTGTAATTAGTTTAGTAAAAAATAAATGCACACAGAACACTAATAT
>Ga0209671_1003867_pt1 | contig 14596 bp, 9 predicted proteins | sample WorMetHERISLAND2_2_FD_187401 | JGI IMG/M metagenome (GOLD analysis project Ga0209671, IMG submission 187401) | Marine gutless worms symbiont microbial communities from Max Planck institute for Marine Microbiology, Germany - Olavius geniculatus... | ecosystem: Host-associated > Annelida >... | reverse complement strand
AGATTGTCGGTGGCTCAATGCGTATTTGGAACTACGATGAGCTGCTTGCCGGCTACAGGAGAGAAGAGATTGATCCAACACCCTACTACTGGTACACTGACCAGGTATATTCATGTCTACATTATGTCACAGTAAAAAGTGGCCCCTTGGAACATCATCAGTAACTGCATGAAACATATTTTGCATTTAATTTGGAAGGAATACACAAGATATGGCTATATGGTTTAGAACTCGCTGACCGATGACCTTCAGGATCTGGTATACTGTACACTTGATAAAGTTGCTCGCTTTTGTCTGCTAGTAAATTCAGCCAACAAAAGTCTGTCTCATGTGTCATGCAAAAATTGTCCATTTGGTTGATTTTGTCGGTCAAGTTGTATCTTTGACGACTTTGTCAGCCAACTTTTTGTATATTGGTCAACAAATTTTATGTTGCCGTGGTAATTATTTACAACAGAAAATGAATATTTATTTACCTATTTTTTCTGTTTATAAGATGCAGGAAATGCAATCCACGTGTCATTTCTGATGATCTGCATTCTGCTGTTGTGTATTGATGAAGCTAACTGATATCGTACGAAGTGGCATACGACAATATCAGCTGAATGTCATGGTTGAATGCTTTTATTGGCCAATTTTCTTGTGTAATTAAACCACGTCCACAGAAGTTGGCCAATAAAATTAATCGTATATAATCTGCTTAACCCTATGCCTAACTTGACGTCACCCACTGAATGTTGTATTGTAGCGTGTGTACGGGACATGTCCTCACGGTGGATATGGTCTGGGATTGGAGCGCTTTGCCACCTGGATGCTGAACCGCTATCACATCCGTGACGTCTGCCTCTATCCACGCTTCATACAGAGATGTCGACCATAAACACATCAGACTACGGGCTTCCCACACCTCCTGCTGGAAAGTCCAGGATTTTTTTCTTGATTTTCCAAGCTCTGAAGCCAAAGTTTGTGAAAATAAGGTTGGTCCTGGAAGTTCCTGGAAATTAAAGAATACAGTCCCAGCAAGTCCTGGTAAATGAAAATTATGATCAGCAGGTGAATTTGCCGTGGGTTGAGAATAGACAACATGTAGCACCAGTGTAGTGCTTACTTACTGAAATACAGCGATGAAATACATTTAAAAACACTTGGCATTTCATTTGCCTTATGAAGAACTGTGTGCATATGGTTGCACTCTGTATATACAGCAAGTAACTCTGTCTTCGTGTTTAAACAATGGTGGGTGCTGAGAAGGTCCTGGAAAACGTTTTGGTGGTCTTGGAAAGTCCGGAAATTTTTATCAGTAAAAGTGTGGGAAGCCTGTAGATTACATCTGATTGCACGCAGATGTTAGGACTAAATTAAAACTTTATTCTTTGAGGTTATTTGATTTTTCATCATCTCTCTGTCTCTCTGCTTGCTGTCTTTGTTGTTGTTGTTGTCTGATGATGTAATGTGCACAGTGTTAGCCAAATTTACAGAAATAGTGGCCTACATTTGGCAGTATGACAGAAATTGGCGGAGCCTCCTGTAACCTGACTAGATCAAGGAGCAAAGCCCCTGCCACTCCACTGGGGAACCTGACCATGTAGGAGCACTCCACCAGGTTTAGTTTTTTGAAATGATCATTGCCCCACCCTTCAACAAATTAATGAAGGTATTAGCGTGTTATTTTATATAGTGCCTATTGCAGCCTCAAAACGGCTTGTTTTTGAAGCATTTCTGTTGATTTCACCGGCACTGTGCGTTGCCTGTGGAGAGCTATACGACTGGACATTTTAAAGTGGATCAGTGAATGCACTTCAGCTGTGTATATGGATTAGGTTTATCATACTAGTGTGGCGATATTGCTGAATTAATCTCGGTGTGATTCTGTTAATAAACAGACAGCAGAACGATGCTGGTTCAACTGCCGTGGAGTCCTAGGTGTCCAATTAAATTTTGGGCTGTCGTAAGATTGTCGAAAATACCTTTTGTCCCAAGACTTTATTCTGGAGCTAAAAACCTAATATAACTATAAGGTGTACTCTAGTAGTTGCATACAATTAATTTTACTTGTGTGTACGGTATGTTTTATTAAACGTATACATTACGATTACGATATAATATTTTTTGTCATACTTTACGCTGGCATACATACCTCCAAGCAGGCCTTCTTGTAGCCTAGTTCTAAGCTGTCCGTATTGTCCGTTAGCTCTAGGCTAGTATTTAGGACAAAGTTCTTTGTCTAGCCTTCTTGACGCAGCCTACTTTCAAGCTCTATCCAGTCAGACGTACATGCTGTGATTTTTGCGCGCAATAATATAACAGTAGTGAGGTGCGTAATGCATGCATTATAAAAAATATTTTATTGTGTCTTATAAAGTTTTCTTCAAAAAATATAACCTAAGTCATATTAATTATGATCTAATTTCAATGTACGTTTTTTAAAATAAAAAACGTTGGAAAAAGCTTTAGAAAATTTAAAAAACGTTTTCACATCTATGGTTTAAATGAAGCTTCGAGTAACGTGAAATGCTTGTACAGCTATAGTGTACTTCATACACTTCATTTATTTCGTGCAAAAATTACAGAAAAAAGTCCTGTTAGCTCATTAGTTTTTAGTTTTTGCGTCCACTACGTTTGTTACGTACTTCTGTTGTTTGCTTTGCATTGGATGGAAACCACGCTTTAGTTCGGGGTGGTGAAAAAACCGTTATGTTATGTTAGTATACAATAATAGCTATTTTGTGCTAAGGATGTAAACAAAACATTAAAGTAGTGAAAAATTATTTTTAAGTTATTTATAGTTTGGCAATAATGTCCGATTTGAATCCGAAAGTCGACGAGGTATTCATTTAATTCGTGAACTAGGGAAACATACGAGTTTTAAGCCACTGTTGATTTTATTAGGATCTGCCGATGCTGCGTGGGCGTGGCGAGGCATGTTTTGTGTGACATATGTCTTATCTGTTATTAGTTTGGAACTATCTTTAATGCCATATTAACTGTAACAACAGCATCTTACTTTTCGGAGTGTTAAGTTTTCAAGGCCAACATGTTGTTGAGGCTAAATTTAATAGTATCGGTCTCAAAAAAAATTGGCTAATTCGTTGCCATGGCAATAAGGGTCGGCAGGCAAGAAATTTAAATGACGCCATTGGATAACCCAGGCCGGAAAATTAGGGTGTAGGTGAAAGCAGCACACAATTATTTTTCACGGGGGCCGAGTTACAGTCTATTTTTGTCCCAAAATTCGTTGCCGTGGCAACAAGGGTCGTCAGGGGAAAAATTCAAATGACACCATAGGATAATGCGGGCTGAAAATAGGGAGAGTTCAGCTGCTGTAGAACTGTCAGTGCTGTAAAAACCACTTCGCACACCACAACGGAAAAAAGCTTCAATCCGTTGATGATCGGCAGCACTTGTAAATCCATGCACTGGACGCGTACAAGAGTTTCTGCAGAACAACTGATTTGTAGATGACTTGCAGCGCCACTCATGCCTTGGCACCGCAAGGTTCTTACAGCATGAATTGACTGAGCACACCTGCTATTAATATCACTGACATGCTCGCTGGCTGACAAGTGGTTAGTCAGAGTGACTTCCAGCATCTTTATTGACGTCACTTTGCGGATGCTTGGTAGTGCTGGTGGGTGACTGAATCGACTACTGTTACGTTTTTCTGTGAAAATCATTTGCAGGTGATTTGCATTTGATTTGCAGGTGATTGCTTTGAATGGTTACTGCAACAGAGTGTGTGATGAGGAGCTATGTGAAACGACTGCATTAGGCACTAAGTCAACTGTGGACAATGAAGCTGATGCTGCTGCAGCAGCAGCACCTGATGTTGAATGTCAATGGCAGCCGGAGATGGACGTCATCTATGACGTCAATGAATCGCCTCCCATCAGCCTCTGCTTGCTGCTGGGCTTTCAGGTATGTTGGCAGCAGAAGGCTTAGAGTTAATTTAAGTAAATAAGTCGGTAAGCAGTCTTTAATCAGTGTGGTAAATGCACACAAACAAGCAGAACACTACAGTTACAAATACACAGGCTACTAGATAGGAAAGCATGACAGCAAATATTGTAAAAGGTTAAGATAGCAAAACAATCAAAAAAATCTACAGTGTGGTAGCAGTTAACAGTGAATGAATTTTTGAGTAGTTCAGTGCAATGCAGGCAATGTAGTACAGTAATGGTCATGCAGTCAAAGTGTATCTAAAGGTCTACAAACAAGGAGCAAATGATTCAAACAGTGATGCTCTTGTCTTTTCATTTTGAAAAAAAAGTGACAAGATTTTGGTAATTTTTGTATGAGTTATTGTGGTATTTTATTTTAATAAAAGCAGAGAAAATTTTGAAAGTATACCTATGGTTAAGTAATGCTGATATAAGTATGATGTTATATCGAAAGTACTGCTTTTAGCAGTAAGTTACATGATCTACATATAGCCATTGTGACACAGTGAATCAATGTCTATTGTCATAATATACACCATGCTTGCATAGCATTGATGTCCACTGAACCACGTGATTTCTGTTGCAGCATTACATTTCCATGTTTGTTGCAACTCTGACGGTGCCAATTCTGCTTGCTCCAGCACTGTGCATGGACAACGACTTTGTCGGAAAGGCTGAAATCACTGGAACACTGTTCTTTGCATCGGGAATTATTACTCTGTTGCAGACTACTTTTGGCATCAGGTGAAGTTTGTGTTGCATTCATTGCATGGTGATGCACTCTTAAGCACTGCAAATAGTAATACTTGTTTGTAGTCTTACTTATCTTTTCTAACCACTGACTGCATAACCAGTAACTAACCATTGTTTGAAATTATCGACCATTAGGGAGCCTATACAATGCTGAATTCACATGCAAGCTGGGAAGTTGCAAGCTGTGTCCCAGTATCTAAAAATATATGTCTTGTGAATGTGAAGCATGAAAAGAAATTGCCCATTACTATAAGTATTCTTAGTGTTTACGGCATTTTAGTTGTGTGGTTTGATTCATAAACCAGCAGTACAAGATCTATATGAATGAAGCATTGTTGTTTTAGAATGAACTATGCAGTGAAATTTAATATAATTAAGAAGTCAACATAATGTGTGCAGATAATTTAATACTGTGCTGTTATTCTTGTGCCAGGTTACCAGTTGTGCAAGCGGGAACGTTTGCACTGCTTGTTCCTACATTGTCTTATTTGAATCTACCTGAATGGCAATGTCCAAGTGATGATGCGTTTAAGTCTGGTAGGTCGATTGAATGATTTCTTAGTGAATCTGTCTGTTTATCGCATTGTGCATGTGTGCATGTTTGCGTATGTCCCGAATGTTGTAAACGTAGTATTTGACACATTGTCATATATTTGTTTGAAAAAGTTTGACAAGTTGCAACCCCTTAACTATTATTTTGTAACATCATAATACATGCGTCAATGGTGTAGCTAAAATGGAAAAAATATCAAATGAAAAGTGTCGATAATTCAGTAGTGGCCTTTTTGAATAGATACGATGTGCTGAGCCGTACTTGGTCATATAGACCAGCGCATGGCATCTCTAGAAGGTCAGAAGTTTTGTAGTGGGCTGAAAGATCTTGTAGAGGGCAGAGTTCCATTTAATTAGATGCCACATGATAGCAACTAGCCAGTCACAATATGCCTCGCTATCTTGGTCGCTTCCACTCTTTTTGCTTGCTGGCAGTTGGGCATCGAGTGAGCATCAGAACAGATGTGCTAATATAACATTCTTTTGAGGATCTGTGTCCTCGTGGCTCAATGTCAGCCTAGTATCTAATTCCCCAGATTCTATAATGATTTAACTTTAATTTCGTCATTGTGATTATAAGTTAAGGATAGATTCTACTTACTCAGAGAATGAGTTTTGTCATAGTTTCATGTCTTGGTGCATTTCCCGTAACATCTGAGGGGACTGAACTTAGCATGGCGACACGCTCAAGATTGAGCACGATGAAAATGACTCGTGGAAGCAGCTATGCTCTAGTTCGCAGCATACCCGTGATGATGATGATTAATGATATAACAGCACATGTATGTGCTGCAGAAGGCACTGAAACTTTTAAAGGTTAAAGAGCATATATAACTTTTTTTTTGGAAAATTCATCACATGCAACATGTGATCACAAAATTTTACCTGCCACCCGGCGTAGTTGAACGTGCCTCATTTTAACCCCAACCAAGAAGGCTGGTACTTAATTTACCTACCCTAGAGGGATGGAGTTGACTTTGGTATCATTGACATCATCATGCATACAGCATGCTTATCTGTTGTTTGTTTTCTATGTTGTGTTTGGTGCGTTTCAGACAACATCACTTCTGCTGGCATAGTTCCCGGCAGTGCTGAACACAGAGAGTTGTGGATGATCAGACTTCGTGAGGTGATTGTTGATTATCATGCTGTTTGCAGACTGTGCCATTCTCACTATTTTTACAGTTTTGAGCACCAGTTTAAAACATGCTATTTCAGTCTTGGCTTTGCTCATAGTTTTTGTGCGAACAAACAAAAAAGCATTTTTTCTTGATTTACCATCAGCTACTCAACCGAATCGACATTCTGAGTAATCTGCATCATTACACTTTGTGCCACTGTCGGATTTGCAGTCCACTGTAGGCTTATTGGTTTGATGAAACTTTGTCAGCAACTTATTTAAAGATGCTGGAGACCAATCTCTTTTCCAAAACTTGTTGGTAATTTTTGCTTCAGTCTCCATAACATTTTTTGACAAAAAACTTCAATTACAACTTTTGCTGTTTTGCTACACCCATTGTTTATTATTGTTTACATGACGTTAGCGTGCAAACGATGTTAGTAGCTGACACACATGAAGATCTGTTTATCTGTGTTAATATCTAAAAATTACACATTTTTAAACTTCGTTCAAAATTTGATTTCTTCATTTTTGATTTATTTTTAAGCCAAGTTTTGCCTATTTATTTCAGATTAACTGCCCAATACTGGGCGTTAACTGAGATTAATGGTGGTTCTAGTTTAACACTGTCATTGATGATGTTTTATGGGACCACTTTTTTGACACATGTACTTGGAATGTGAAACACTTTTCTGTCAGGAGGGTTTCTTCGTACCAGGAACATGTTTGTGTTTTGTGACAGATCCAAGGAGCTATAATGTGTGCCGCGTTGTTTGAAGTCGTGATCGGGGTGACCGGTGCTGTGGGTGCCATGCTGCGCTACATAGGACCTCTCTGCATCTGTCCAACGGTTTCACTGCTCGGTCTCTCTCTGTTCAAGTCATCGGCTGACTTTGCTGCTAAACAATGGTGGATTGCCCTGCTGTAAGTTAAAAAAAGTAGGCAGAGCAGAAAATTGCAATTTTCTATCAGCACCTGCAGAATTTGACAGAATTTTGTCAGACGGACAGACAGACTGCAGATTTCAGTCAGGGATTATGATGCTCAGAATTTTAATCTTTCTGTTAAATTTTCTCAAAATGGGGGTTTTTATATCAAAATTTTGCATTTTGAACAACTATTTTTCAACACGAAGAAGATTGTAGAGCTTAAACCGAAGCCTAACTGACTGTAGTGAATTTTTCAAAGTCAAAATTTAGGGATTTCTTTTGCACCTGCATTTGTATTTACCCGTTATCGTTTTTTGCATAGCGTGTTATTATGGCTTTCTCAGCATGTGTGATTATAATTTCTGAGCACTTGTGTTACTCTTCGGTACTCTGCTTTTTGTGCTAATTTCACCAGTTATTGTGCGGCTTGTATGATTGAACTTGCGGCAACCTGGCTCTTTCTTTTTAGATATGTAAATGACTTCAGTTGGCACGCCAGTAATGTGAATCTAGTGTGAACTGTAGCCCAAGTGTTGACTGTTATACCAAGAGTTGAAAAAACAGGGGTTTTTAAATACTGGGGTTTTTAAAAAGGTTAACCTGGTGGGTGTTTTGGGGGAGAGGGATTGAAGCTTGGATTTTTGAAAAGGCTCAAAACGATGGGTTCTGAGGTTTTTGCAGGTTCTCAGTTATTAGAGTGAACACTGCTAGACATTCTGCATCAAATCAGTAATTTAAAATTGGAAATTTGTACATTTTGCAGTTTTAAAAATTTAATCGTTACTAAACATTTCATTAGTTGTGGAATGTGAAGATGAAATAGGATTTACTTTGGGATTTTTTGTGTATGCATTCCAGTGTCTCAAACCTGCTGTGTATACAGGGCATGCCAAATTAAAATATCTTCAACACAAAAATTACGATATTACTTTTATAATAAAATCAGTCTCTTCTACAGTCTGTGCAGTTGCAAAATTTGTTCCTGCAGTTCGCATTTCCATCAATTTGGTGTACGTCAAGTGAATACAACACAAAGCAGCACACTTTTGCACAGATGTGTTCTAAACAAAGGGGCCATTCAAAAAATGTCAAACTTTTTTAACCAAATTTAACCCCCCTCCTCCTCTGTCACAAACTGTCACACATTGCCAACCCCCCTATGAAAAATATGTCACAGACCACAATACCTCCGCCAACTGTATGTATCTTACCGAATTTAGCACCGTAATTACCAAGCCGGCCAAAAGTTATTCATCTGCCAATAAATAGAGTATATGTATAAATGCATCCATACACCATCATAATCATTTCAAACATTATTTTACAGTTTACATACAGCAGTGGGCAATGAAAGAATGGTTTGAGTCATAGCAGTCAACGTCCTACTGTATCTGAATCTGTAGGCATTTTGTCAGATTAAGAGGTAGGAAAAACATCGTTCAGGCCTATAAAAATTTTTCACAAACGCGTCACATCACATGTTCCTGAACTCCCCCTCCCCTGTCATCACACTTTGTCACATCTTATCTGATCTCCTTCCCCTTTCAGGCGTGACATATTTTTTGAATGGCCTCAAATGAGCAAACGTTAGCACAGAAGTATTTGCACAATTCGGAGATATTGTGATTTTCGTGCTGGGGGTGTTTTTTGACTTACCAGTCAACCTGTATGTACACTGTGTCTCAAAAAAAGTATCCCCGACATTTTCGACTGTAACATGACAACCAGTTATCAGATTTTAATAATTTTTGGTACAAATGTTCCTGACACAACTTGCCATCAAATGACCATTCAGTTTCCCATCTCACCCAGTGTATGCTTCTGCACTACCTAGGGAAACCAGATTAAGCAAAATATGTGTTAAAATAAAAGAAAGTCTGAAAAAAAATCCCCAACATTATCGATCATGCCTTGAATAAAAATTGGCAGATTTTAATAATATTTGGCAGAAATATTGCGGACACAACTGGCTATTAAATAAATGTTTTAGTTTTCACCTCACCCAACGTCTGCTTTTACACTACCTGGAGAAAGCAGACCAAGCACAATACTTGTTAAAATCAATGACAAAAACTTAAATAAATTCTATCTGCCCTAATCTGTGGGCCCCAACAGCAGGTTTATTACAGTTTTGACTGTCATGCAGCAATTTGTCTATCAGATGAAGTTTAGGAATGTTTGCAAAATCAAGAAGCGACTGGTACAGCCTGGGATGGTTTGGAACAGAACATTATCGATACTGCTGTCAATGAATGGAGAAAGCATCTTCTTGCCTGTGTTCGCATAGTGGGCCAACACTTCATGCAGTTTTACTGCAGGCAGTTGAAAAATGGACAACTGAATGAAATGTCAGCCACAGTGTCAGAAACGTGAACGAAATGTGTTTTTATGCATTATGCTCTCCCCAGGTATTGCAGAAACAAACGTTGGGTGAGGTGGTTAACTGAATGGTTGTGTCAGATATATTTGTACCAAAAATTATCAAAATCTGGTAATTTGTTTTCAAGTTACAGTCGAAAATGTCAGAGATACTTTTTTGAGACAAAGTGTATATCTGCTGGTGGTGTTCAGGACTATTCTGTTGATGATAGTTTTCTCACAGCTGCTTGGTCGCTATCACATCCCGTGCTTCATCTATACCAAACATGCTGGCTGTCAGACACGCACCTTTCAACTCTTTAAAATGTTTCCAGTTGGTATTAGTCATTGTTAATTCATTGTTAATCCATTATTGCACACTTTGATGCCAGTGCAGATATTCCATCTAGATTCTGGCATACTTTAAGTGAAGAGGTTTTGGCATTTTTTATTAGGTCGACTTTATTTGTGAAGTCATTCACAAACCCAGTCAGGACAAAAATTTTCTGGCATTGCTTTTATTTTGTGTTAAAATCTGGCATTTGTTTGTAAGTTTAGTTTGGTAATGGTTTTGTGTTGGAGTTGCAATCAACAGTTTGTACGTTTGAAGCTAGAAGATTGATAACTGCTTCATTTCATTCAACTTGTGATTGTAGAAAATATTAAAACTGTGGTGCTTTCACTTCCAAAAAATATTAGTGTGTTTACTCACTGAAGGAAGATTGTGCAGACCATATGGTTCAGTGCACAGAGAATCATGTAATGACAACGAATACGGTACTGGAGAGACAATAACTACTAATAAAACTAGGGAGTTGATTTTTTTGTCTCGACTAATGCTAGGTGGAATATGTGACTGAGTAACATCATTTATCTGTTTGTTTTGCAGATAATCCTGGCTGTAATTCTGTCATGGATTGTCTGCTACATGTTAACACTGACAAACGTGTTTCCGAATGAGCATGGCGAATGGGGTCATGAGGCAAGGACAGATCGTCGTAGAAATGCTGTTCTGTCTGCACCATGGTTCCGAGTTCCATACCCAGGTATGTGGTTGTCTGATTTGTGGGGTAGTTTCTATTCCGACAGTTTCTAACAATTTTAGCCATCTAATGAAGTATTTCATTTGCACGAGAGTCCTTGCTGTGCTTAATAAGTTGCATTTTGGCAGTCACAGTCACTCCGTACAGTTCGGATAAAATGTCTCCTATGATTACTATGTGGATACTGAGTAACAACCAGTCTGTAAGCCTAACCTTGAAAATATGATCTCAGGATCATAAATTTTTTAATCTCAGATTTTGGGATTGATTTCTCACTGAGTATGGCAGGCATCTGTGTGCTGTTATCTGGTATACTGGTTATGTGTTACTGTGTGTGTGTGCAACTGTGCATGTATACAGGGTAGGCTGAAAAACGTGCCACTTTACTTTTGTCCATATCTTCTCCAATTATTGACCGATTTTCAGAATTTTTTTACTACCATACTCTGCAGACAACTTGCAATAATGTGATTTTGATAGATCCCACCACATGGTAAGTGAGTTTCTACACTACCTTGTGAAATATAAGTGTAAGCAAAAACTAATGATAATAACAAAAATTTAGGTAAATGAAAAAAAACAATTCAAACATTGCGATGAATGATTCGTATGACACTAGACTGTGTCATACCGACACAGTCTAGTGTCATACAGTGTCATACACTGCAGTGTTGGTCTGAAGTCTTTTTTTCTCAATTTTTCCCGCTGAAAGCAGCTACTGCTTTCAGCACGTCTTAGCCAACGCAATTCTGTCTGTCTGTCTGTCCATCCGTCCATCTGTCCATCACACGGGTGGGTCAGTCAAAAACGGTGCAAGCTACAATCACCAAATCTTCACCGTCGGCTGCCTGGAAGACTCTAGTTTCAGGAACCGTAAAGCTTTTCAATAAATTCGAAGGGGGTCGCCCGAACGAGGGTGCTAATTGAGAAGGGGGTGGGCAAAATTTGCAATTTTTAGCCAGTAAATCGTATCTCAGTATGGTGCGAGATAGGGCCTAGGTTAGTATTAATCACTTATAGGAAGTCATACACTGGCTCTCGATTGGCGTTGAATTCAATGACCTTGAAAGACTTTGAACGCCAAAATAGGGGGTTTTATGGATTTTTGGCGATTTTGGGCTGTGACACAAGTCTATATCATTCACAAGGTGGCGCCATGGAACTATCATTATGCGACTATCGTTATGCGATCCAGGTAGAGAATTTGGTATTTGTATATTAATTTAGCGTGAACACTCCAATTTTCAGCTAAACTACTGAACCGGAACTGCTATAGGCTTTTGCGCATCTTGTGAGCATTAGCTCAAATTTTTTGTACCAAAATGCTTGTTTGTTACTATCTTTATGTATGCATATTTCATTGATATTTCACAAGGTAGTGTAAAGACGCATTATGGTGTGGTGGGATCGGTCAAAATCACATTATTGCAAGTTGTCTGCAGAGTAAGGTAGTGAAAGAATTTTGAAAATCGGTCAATAATTGGAGAAGATATGGATAAAAGTAAAGTGACACTTTTCTTGGTCCACGGTGTACATTGGTAGATCAGTATTGTGATTGTGTGTTATCTCAAGTCTGTCTCTCTGTGTAGGTCAATGGGGAGTGCCTACGGTGAGTGTGGCCGGTGTATGTGCTTTGTTGTCTGGTATACTGGCAACGGTCGTGGAAAGTGTAGGTGACTATCACGCCTGTGCTAAGCTCGCTGGTGCGCCACCGCCACCGTTGCATGCTGTCAACCGAGGTAATAACAAGAAAAGCTCAGCTAACGCAAACTCACCAGAGGGTGTGACCTTTTTCGCTCTGCCAACACCGTATCGGCTGGAAATTGCAAATTTTTTTAACACCCCTCTCATTTAGCACCCTCATTTGGGGTGACCTCTTTTGAATTTATGGAAAAGCTTTACGGTTCCTGAAACTAGAGTCTTCTAGGCAGCCAACAGTGAAGATTTAGTAATCTTAGCTTGCACCGTTTCTGACTGATCCACCTGTGTGACAGACAGACGGACGGACAGACAGAATTGCAGTGGCTAAGACGTGCTGCAGCAGTAGCTGCTGTTGCACATAAAAATACACCGCTGCTTTCTCATGACCTATACTGTGTCGGGCGGGACGTTAAAACCTACTCACTCACTCATTCACTTTCTCAGTCAATCAGTTGGGAATTTTCAAAGTGGCCTAATTAATACAAGCTACTGCTGCATTCACAGTACGAAGATGTTAGTTGGAGTGCAGTCCATGACGAAACAGTCAGAAAAGGATGTGGTGAGAGGTGAGTTTTGAGTCGCTGACAGAAGAACAGTTGCATCATTTGGCAAGTTGTTCCAGGTCCTTGGGCCAACTACCGGGAAAGCCTGGTTCTTGATGTTCGGCGAAAGTTTTAAGTCAAAAAGTGAAGTTCACCAATTATCAGCTGTGTTTATCTGCATGTATATATCTGAGGTTGCTTGTGTTTTTTGACTCACAGCGACCCACAATTTCAAGTAGGGTGTCTGTGTCTGCTGTTAAGTCTGCAGTGTGCAGTGGCTATTGTATACATCAGTCACAAGCACCTTTGCCTGTTTTTCGATGCAGGAATACTGATTGAGGGCATTGGCTCTTTGCTAGATGGAGTGATGGGCACTGGCAATGGGACAACGTCGACTAGTATCAACGTTGGTGTCGTCGGACTTACAAAGGTATCCCATACTGTCTGATTCGCATTTGTCATTTTATGTAAGTGAGTACAAAGGTTGCCTTTAGTTGCTAGTGTCAGTTGCACAAGCATTACATGATTGAATACTGCACCTTAAAGGTCCATGGCCACGGTCAAACTCACTTGCGCAATTTCTGTAGATTTAAATTAGACATTTAACCTCGCATATATAATATGTCGATTTGAGCTTCATAAGTGTATGAAATTAATACGCGAATTCAAATGAAATGCGGCATTACGTTACGTTATGCGAAATATTCTAATCTATCAGTGCCTGCGGTGACGTCATGACCCTAGCCCATATAGATCATGAATATTAATAGCCTAGTCGACGACGTCATCATTCTAGGCTAAGCCATTAATATTCATGACGTCTATAGGCTAAACTCATGACGTCACCACGGGCCATCATGGCGGCACGTTTTCTACGTCGTTTTCGTAGATCGTTGACTTCAAAGGTAAATATTTCCGTGTTGACAAAACGCTGGGCGCCGATATCACTGTCAAAGTTATCAGAAAATTCTGCACTTTTAACAAAATGGATAAAATGTATATGTTAATTTTGGCGTCCACAGACCTTTAAGTTACAAACACACCATGTTTGTATTATATGGTAATAGAGGGTTATGAAGAGAAAATAACATACGTACATTGTGGCCCAAAATTAGCAGCCCCTCTGCTTCAAACATGCCTAATTCCGTTTGAATTTCATGGATTTCAACAAAATGTTGTACTCTGCACTATCTTAACATTAGTTATGGTCACACCCATTATGACGTATGCACTTTACCGTGTGTGCTCAGTGTAACGTCATCATGCCGTCAGAGTTTGTTTACATTAAGTTTACATTTAATACATTGATTTGACAAAGGGATTAAGCAGCAGCACACCCTTCTTAGACTAACAACTTGCATCGAGGCCACAAGTGACCAGAGCTCAAACTGTAAAGACAAGTTCAGAATGATTGTGTCAACAACTGCTTCAGATTTTATTTTTAAAAATCTGTCAGGTATTAACAATTTTACACTGACTAATCTGTAGGGGGCCATTAATTTTGGGACATGGTGTATATACAAAATTCTGAAAAAAATACTGACAGTTATTAAAAAGGGCCTTGCCTTGCCTTCGGGGTGGGCAGGCTCTTACACCTGCCCAGCGCTGAGGCCGTATCAGTTCGGCCCAATGCGCGTCCCCAAAAGTAACCACAGGTTAC
>Ga0209671_1003866_pt1 | contig 14597 bp, 9 predicted proteins | sample WorMetHERISLAND2_2_FD_187401 | JGI IMG/M metagenome (GOLD analysis project Ga0209671, IMG submission 187401) | Marine gutless worms symbiont microbial communities from Max Planck institute for Marine Microbiology, Germany - Olavius geniculatus... | ecosystem: Host-associated > Annelida >... | reverse complement strand
GTGCTGTCTGCACTAGGCAGCAGAGACAAGAGAAGGGGGGGTCTGTGCTGAGAGATAAAAGAAAATTCTATAGAAAATTAGCTCACAAGAAGTTTTAAAATTTAGAAAATTTATAAATTTAAAAAAGGTACAGGAAATTAGTTTAAAGAAGCTGACAAATTTTTAACAGGCAAAATTTTAGAAAAGAGAGGGGAAAAAGCTGAACCAAGCCAAAATTTAAAAGTATAGACCCTGGGACTTTTACACATTAATAAGTTGAGCTGTTAGTTTGTTGCGTTTGTTTCATTTCACCTTGTGCACATATCGGTAAGGTAAACAATGCGACCGATTGAAGTGAGTATTCGTATTTAGCTAGTTTTCTCTGACATTCCATTTTTCTAAATAACAGTAGGCCTAAAAGTAAAACAACTCACAATCAAATTCGTAACAAAACAAAAGGCATTATAAACACAGTACATCAACCGATCGACAAAGTTTATTTGAACAAAAAACGTGTCAGTAAAAGCTACGTTGAAGTTAATTCGAATGACCGTTTAGAGCTAACACATATTCATAAATAAATATATATATACAAATAAACTAAAAAATAGAAATATATGAATAAAATACATAGGCCTACATGCAAAGAAATATGTAAAAATAGCATTAACTGACCGCCTTGAGGAAAGAATTGAGCGTAGATATATTTGAATGTGTCTTCATTGACTACTCCCGACGGGCACTCCTGTATCGGCCGCAACAATCACCACATCGTTACATTATCATCTTCATCATCATCATATCAGCAGCAGCAGCAGCATCATCATGAAAAACAATATACAAATAGTAACTTGCGTCGAGATCAACATTAATTTTTTTCGCGAAGTTCGTAAAATCATTTGACGACTTCACTGTTGCCCAGTCGCACGGGCAACACGCAACAGTTTCCTTCACTGTTGCCCGCGTGAACTGTTGTCCGCAACAACGGGCGACAGTGTGTATTTGTGACGGCCACGTGACGCGAGTTGGACCAATCGCGTGCAGGTATTTTGCGTTGAAGTATAACAACAACTGTTGCATGCAGGGATAATGGACAGCCGCAGTTGTAATGATCACAAACATGGGTCAAGGTAGTTAGGTATTAAGAAGTATCGCTGCGAACGTGTGTTTTGCGGCAGGAGAGTAAAGGAAAAAGTCGTATGGGGTCGGCAATAATGTACCTTTGAATAAAGCGTTGCTGAGTTCCTATCGAGCTGTCTGTAGTAACCACTCACTGTCTGTAACGGTTTGATCGCAAATGGCAATGCAAATCTGTGCTGGGAATTCCGATCCATTTGTGTGAAGCAAAATGATAGCTGGGGCCATACGAGTGCGTCTGTCAATTATTAGCATCTCATCGCTTTATCAGAAGGATCCGTCGCAAACGCCAGCATCGCGGTGTGAAATACACTGATATTATCCATCCGTCCTAATAAGCCGCATTTTGAGTCTTAGCCGTCTGTATTTGTACGTGTCCGTCCGTTCCGTACCTGTTTCAAATTCGACAAGAAGCCCAGCTGTCGCTAGGGTGAGCTGGTCGACCGTACCGCTTATATCCAAAGGGCAGCGAAAAGAAAGCGATTTCCCAGAGTAACTACAGTGTATACAGGCTACTGTGACGCTGCTATAGCAAACCCTAAAATAACCGCCAGAATACACACAGTAATTCGGCGCAGGTAAGTGATTGGCTGCAGGCAGCAACTTTGCATTCAAAACTGCGGCCAAACTGCTGCAGATAGAGACGCCGCTACTATATACAGCCTACAGGTACTCGTCATCGCCTTATCCAACGGTACCATCGCTGACCCCCTACGATGTACGATTTAGCCGCAACAAATGCGTTACAGCGAGAGGACAAACAGACGACACATTGTACCGAAGACCCGACTTAAGTACTTAACGGTAGGCTAAAATCAAAAAATACGAAGAAACTAAGACTGACGTTGGCGTCCCCCAAAACAGGAGTAGCCAGTGTGCCAAGAGTCTAAGGTCAAGCGGACGGCCGCATTTGTTTCCAGTTAACAGTACAAACGTCGAAATGCACAAGTGTGACAGACAAACGTACAGACAGACAAACAACGTTACGATAACACCTGTCTTTAAAAATAGAACATAATCTAGTATTTATAGTCAAAGCAGTGGTTATTTACGTTTTTGAATCCTCGGTACATAATCTGCAGTTCTTTGCGGGAGAACTTTGTGGTTCTGCACAGAGCGTCCAGTCCCTCGGGCTTGCACCGAGCAACTTGCTTCTCCGTTTCATCCACCTCTTGATCTACGCATAGACACAGCACGTCAAAAGCCAATAAAAGTTAAAAGGTTTATGAATGGAAAACCCATCGCAGAGCTACGGAGCGTCACCTACCATATGGGATCGCCTGCCACCCGGCATAAGTAAACGCGTTCCGCCTTGACCCGAGCGAGACAGGCCGGTACTCGATTTACCTACCCCGGAGGGATGAAACTTGACCTAAGCAGCTGGTTACATACCGAGATGGTTTACCTGTCCGCAGACAGTCACCCATCTAGGCCTAAGTAATAATTACTTGATGGCGACCCGACGGCCCACACCCAACCGTTATGCTACCAAGCCACATATGATAGCATACAGCGAAGAGTACAATATTTGACGTAATCTATAATGGTCAACTTTCTGCAAATTGCGTTAAGCATAGTGATCAAAATGTGTTGAATATCTTTCAATATTTCACATATCTACGACAAGGCGTTGTTCTCGGAAAGTTGCGTATTTGACTTCAAGCTGTCTTTCAATTATTTTGATTAATTTTGTAATGTTTTATAGTCTGCCCGGAAGCGATAACTTTCGGAGCGGGCTTATGTTTTACTGCAGATGTTTTTTTATTTCAACGCGAGATCTCCGAGATGCGTCGGCCGATCGGCGCGAAATTTTGCACGCTGGTCAGTACTAGGCCGAATTTTATAATGCCGGTCCAAAATTTTTTGGGGGAAAGGGGTGGTCCTTCCCCCCAAAAATAAGGGGCCGAAAACATGCAAAGCATGCAAAATTTGGCCCAATTTCGGACGACTTCAATCGTTCTTACATAGCTTTGTAAACTGTTGAAGTTTTTTGCTCTGATAATAATAATAATTTGGCAATATTGCGCAAAAGAGAGGAAACATATTCACAAAAGAAATTAAGTAAGCCAAGTTGGACATGAAATTGTACATCGAAAATGTACTCTACTACCGGCCCTTTCCCATTTCCAAATGTGCATCGCTGATTTTAGTCCATTTTGCATTTGCGCTTTTATTTTATGGATTACGTTATCGCCGATTGCGTCAATGTTATGAATGTGAGGCGCAGACAATGTAATGGTTATGACTGTATGACGTTACAGCTATTATACCTCTCTGTATTGTTAGTTGGTGTTATTGCTCTATGCAACAGATTGTTTATATTTGCGTCAAATAACGGCATCGTCCGCAACCGGTTGTCATGGAAGCGGAACAAGTGCGCTGAGACGCATCGCGAAATTACATCTGCATTTGTATGCGGTCTGCACTCTGCATCCGTCTCTGTCTCTCACCGCCTTGAACGCCTTCACGTGATGGCCGTGACAGACTAGCTGCTAATTTGTTACATTCATCCGCAGCATCTATAACGCTAATAAATATTAGCGTCTTGTCTACGATATGTTATCGCACCAAATAGAATGACTGAAACGATAACCGTTTGCATAATAGACCTATGTTTTTGATAGCGTTCTGCGTCACAACAGTAATCGCTGTAATTGCAACTGATGCTAATGATACTGTCAACTAAACCTTACTTGTGCAAGCATTGTCGCCTATAAGACTTAGTCAGGTTAAAGAAAAACTCTTTTCTACGCCCAGACTGTCGTACACGCAACAAACAATAAATGCGTAGTAGGCCTATTACGCATGTATACGAACAGCGCAGTTTCAATTTAAAAATTGACCGGAATCGTTTGGTGGCCGAGCTTCGCCAACATTAGCTGATGAGACCCCTTACAGCTGAATTTAAAGTAAAAAAAAACAAAAAAAATCAAAAAAGCAAAAAGAAGAAAAAATTAGAACAAAATAAAAAGCAGTGACAAAAAGTAAATAAAGTTTATTTAAAAACGCAAACACATTTATGAAGTGCACAAGTGTGCAGGAAATGTCGTTAGCGCATTTAAAATGCGGTCGAATGGCGTGTTCGACAGCAGGCTGACATCGGGTCCTATACCAAACTAATAGCGTTGTGCTATAGAAGCAATGCATGAAGAATAAGCATTATTGATTCCATTGTCGACGCTCTATCCTCGCACCTGGGTCTTATGTGTTATTACAAACAGGTGTCCTATCGATGTTCTCATATCAATTATTGATGACACAAGGCTGTAACGTATTATTGAATAGGGACTTGACAGACAGAAGGTGTCGGCACAAATAGCTGAGTCGTTTGCCACCACTAACGTAGGTCACGTCGTTATATTCACTTTCAGTAACGCACGCATATAAAAAACTGTTTTTATTTTACACGCAAAAACACTTCTTATTCTGAAGCCGCACGAAATCATGCTTAAATATTTTAAAACATTAAACAGACACTTGCGAAGTATTTTTGAAAATGTTTTTTTTCCGTTTTACACTGTACCGCGTCCTAATACGCAGCTTCAGAACTATTTTATCAGATTTTCTACGCTCAGTGTTTTTCTTCGCGTTTCAGTGTTCCTTTTTTAGTTATCGTGCATTAGTCTTCTATTTTTAGTATTTTTCTTCTTTTATTTTCATTTCTGTTGTTAATAAATACTTTCTGTTCTCTGTATTAGACTAAACTGGCAGCTTTCGAGCGCAATGTCATATCTTATGGAATCGTAGCCTCTGTCGCACATACGGCTAATAACAGCAATATTATGGTGCCACGCGGCAGAATAACTGTACTGTATGCGAAAGATCTTAAGTAGACCTATACACTAGCCAGACAAAGTATCAAAGAACTGTGGGAAAAAATGACCAAAAGCCAATGACTCATCAGCAAAAAATGAAACTGGTTTGGACACACACTGAAAAAGCGACGATATCATTACAAAACATAACGTGAAATGAACACCAGAAAGCGAGGAAGATAAAAAAACACCTAAAAAGTTAACTAGAGAGAGAAACGTAAACAAAAAGTTTCAAATACATAAAAATAAGAGTTACAGCACAGGATAAAGATGGAAAAATGGCGAGAAGTGGTTAGTGGCTATAGGCTTATGTTCCACTCAGTCATCTGAGAGTGACAAAACAAGACAAAAGTCAAGCAGGTCTAAATTAAATGGCGGAATTACAACCAACCTTTTTTGACATTGCGGTTGTAGAACATGGTGTCAAAGCCGCGTGTGATTCGCTTTGACAGCGTCCGTGTCAGAGCAAACATGATTACCGCGGTCCACCTGCGTTAAGACTTCGCAAATCTATCTTCCGTCTCTCACAGTCACAGACAGTCGGCTGATTTATACGAGTTCAGTCGTCTGATGCTGCCCCACGTTGGGCGCCAAATCATGCCAAGCTCGATGATAGAGCTAACTAAATCCCGAGTTTCGCAGGAAGTTGACAGTGAATGATACGTTTAGGCCTACGCGCAGCTTCGTGACTCGACGATTTCCGGACGCCACGCGGAGAAAATCTCAACTGACAACACCTGAGCGATCAATCGCCATGTGTTATGACGTGCAGAAGTAATTCGGTCTGTAAGCATACGTTTAACCTTATTAATCAACTGTAAGCTAATCAAGTAACTGGTGCATTGACTTTTTTATTAGTATCAGGCTAATAACATTGCCAGCATATTACGCAGCGTTAACTAAAAACACTAAAGTTAAATCTTTTTTACTCCTAAAATGTTAACGCTTTTTAAAGATTTTGTTAGTTAAGCGTGTAAGAAAATAATAAACCTAAGATTTTTCGGCCCCGTTGTATGATCGGTGAAGCTCACGACCCCAAAGGCCCCAACAGCTGAATATTTTGAAAAATATGAGCGAGTTTTTTTGCACCAATTTTAACTGCAGAAATGAGGCAGTAGGCCTATTAAATAAATCGAATATCGGATGGTTAATTTCGGTCTCACATCACTAAAACGAAATTGGCAATTTATTCTGACAAAGCAACACGATTAAGCTTACTGCAAAGAAAACGGGAACGCGAGGAACATGAGAACTCCTATTTGTAAACGCTATAAAAATTTATGCACCAGCTACCCCGAAGTGAATAGCTTACAGATCTCCCAGAAAAATTAATTTCACTTCTGTCACTAAAAACTAAACCCGACTTGAAAGCGTAAAACGCTATACGATTATTATTATAAACCTCGACGCAACATAATCGCCTATAAGTCCCGTCGGTTCGATTCTTTCTGGTGACCAACCGATATACGCACGCTAGAACGATGTAAAAGTCTGCACTGACTAGAGCAACAGCGGTAGATAGAGATAGACCTATACATGGGACGACGCAATGTCATGTATACTGCTCGGGGTCCTGTCACAGTCATTTGCTTTCCACTGCACGCTGCACTGCGTTTCACACGGCTGGGTCGAATATTCACTTTCTACCACGAAATATCGAAATATCGCCCCACGACCGACCGCCGAATTTTTATTACCTAGCTGGACTGCAAATGCGCAGAAAAAATTGACTTTTTAGACGTTGACTTTTCTATTACTGCCTGGTCAATGGCGAAAACATTAAAATCTCCAGTTTTATGACGTTTTAGACGCCGACTACCTTGTTAACCAGGCTTTGTTTTTGTGCAATTTGTTAAAAAAACCAAGGAGAAAGTGATTAGATTTTAATTTGTTTTCGCACACAAAAACTTATAAATAGATAGACGCAGTAGATAGGCCTACATAGTCCTGTCAGTTGTATTGTCCCTTATAGGTTATTCGCCAGGTGGCAAGATTAGTCTCGGCCTAGGTTTTAGTTCTCTGATCGCTTCTGGTTGCTTATTCGACCTGTTGCCAGGAACGGTTAAAAACTGCAGCGTTGAGAACGATAGGTGTTCTCGATCTGCGACGCAAAGAATAATTTGCATAGCCTATATGATTTACTGCATGTAAAACAGCCAGACGGAGGCCGTTTCAAACCTGACGTCACACAAATAATTCATCACTAGCATACTAGGTAGCAGCAGCAGCAGCAGCAGCAGCAATAGCAGAATAAACGGTACATTCGGACATAGGCTCCCACCGTGACATTGCTGTGCTATATTATTGTTCTGCACCGGGTCTTCAGTAGAGATGGGCCTGCTATTAGTTTGTCAAAAGTTTAGCAGACTGTCGCATATACAGGAAAAACGACAGCTTGCTACAGCAACGTTGTGCCGCGATCAGCATATAGGGCGTGCCAGAACGGCACAATTTTATACGCCAACAAGATAATGTTCATACTCAAAGTCTGTTCAATCCATTTCGATAGTTTACAATATATGTCCGTATAAATATAATCAGTGAGATGTTTAGACTAGTATAGAAAAAATCAAAGTGTTTAATTTTACATTGCACAGTAGCAATGTTACTGTCATCCTTCGCTATTATTATAACTAAACCATTAACGTTATCAGTCATGTGACCATTCGATTCGTCACTAGCCCTAGGCCTACTATAAATGGTCCGTTCTCACCGTGCGTCTAACTTGCACCGTTATGGAGATATGGTGCCTCAAAAGTTGGACAGACGCACGGACGGACGCTCAGGTGATTTTATGTACAAAATCACCTGAGTGTCCGTGCGTGCGTCCGTGCGTCCGTGCGTCCAACTTGTCTTAAGCTATCTTTCTTTCACCTTCCCCTTCCCTGTCCCTTTCCCTTCTCCTTCCCCTTTTCCTTTCCCGTTTCATTTCTCTTTTTTGCCTTATCTCCTTCCTCTTTTTTTCTTCGCTTTTTTCTTTCCCTTTCTTTTTCGATTACCCTTTCCTTTAACTGTCCTTTCTTTTTCCATTTATTTTTCTTTTCCCTTTTTTCTTCTCCTTCCCCTATCCCTTTCTCTTTTTCTTCCCTTTTCCTTTCCCTTTTCCTTTACATCTTCCCTTCACCTTTCTCTTTCTTATTCCCTTACCTTTACCTTTCCTTTCCCTTCTTCCTTTTTTCTTTCCATGTCCACGTCCGTGCGTCCAACATTTGAGGCGCCATATCTCCATAACGGTGCAAGATAGACGCATGGTGACGATGGACCATTTATAGTAAAGCGCTGGTGACGAATTGAATAATCTCGTGACTGACAACGTTAATTGTTCAGTTATAATAATGGCGAAGGATGACAGTAACAGTAGCATTGCTACTGTACAATTTAAAGTTAAACTGTTTGATTTTTTACCAGTCTAAACATTTCACTGATTATATTTGTACGGACACATACTGTAAACTATCGAAATGCATTGGACAGACTCCGTGTTCGTATGAACATTTTCTTGTTTCATCAAATGATCAAATATTAACCCATTTTCAAAATTCTCTTACTGTCAGAATTATGAGAATATGTTTGGCCCACCTTCTACAAGTATGGTAGCAATAAGTATTTTAAAGCTGACAATATTCACGACATGTTTAATACGTGACGATTTAACAATTACGGTTTTAAAGTTTACTACTAATTTGGCTAATTTAGTTATTGAAAAACCGGAAAATCGACAAGTGATCAAGTTACTGGTGTACGAAATTGAAGGGTTTAGTTTTTTTTGGAAGTCCATCCGCTACGTTATATAGCATTTCGCAACAATACCAAACGGAAACGTATTCAACAGAGCGACTGCTGGCTAAATGTGGGTGTGACGTGAATGTGGTGCGCATGGCTGGCGCTAGATGTCGTTCGTGCGGCTATAAATACAGCGCACTGTTTCTATGGCCGACACCGTACGTACTGATAGTCGAGCCTGTAAGACGCTAATATTTCTGCTGAGTAGTCGACCGTTAAGACACCGATATCACCCACGCGGCTGCTTCTCGACAATAAGTAAGCAAGAAAGTAAGTAAGCGAAATTGTTGAGTCATATTTTCCCACGAATTTATTTGCTTGCTCTTCAAGTCTGGCACATAGGACCACTATAAAAGTCGGTTGCATAATGGTACAACGATAAGCTATAACTATGTATATCAAACAAAAATGTAGATAGAAACAATAATTATCGAAAAAATTCAAATTCGAGTGTAATACCCTTGCACTAGGCCTATAAATCGGTAGCATTGGGGCTGCTTGCAATGAGTGAAGATACTTAGCATACGCCTAATTTTTATGTAACAACCTTTGAAGTAGTTCATTTTTATGTGACCATCATACATAAATGTTACCGTTGCACCAGACAGACGGACAAGACAGAAAACACTCGATGGCATTACCCGCCGGCGCATCACGCTATTGTACGCATGGCGCTGGTAAAAACGATAAGTCCGCACAACTTTAAACGTTCCGCCGTTGCTTATACTGTAGCTACGTATACTATAATTTAAGTATTAGCAGCAGATGGAACCGAATTCCTTGTGGACACATTGCCCAGAACTTAAACCATCTGCGCCGCCCGGCTCTCATCAGTCGTAAACTATATGCTATAATGCTGCTCGCCCGAGTGTATCGGAAACAAGAACTTATGTCGGTGCCGAGTGACGACATAAACTGCGGCCGTCCGTTTAACTGCCGAGCGTATCGGGCACTGACAGTAAACTGGGCCACCACGCCCCTTAATTATGTGAGATATGCATCATGCTTTTGAACTGAATTCCAATCTCCCATTGGTACAACATATTCAGTTCCAATTTCTCCTCATCCAGCATTTCCTCTAGATGGTCATAAATGGTGTCAATCTCTTCATCATCTGCTGCTGTTGTTGGCATATAGACTTGTATGTTTATGGGCTTAGCCTGTATCTTTACTCGCAGTATTCTGTCACTGCATCTGTCAATCTTTGTAACACTTCTTGCTGTTCTTTCATCTAAAAGGAGAGCTACCCCACGTTGGCTTTGCTCACCTCCTGCGTGGATCACACGTATTCCTTCACTATCAAAGTCACCATCTTCCTTCCAGTGGGTTTCACTAAGTCCGAGAATACTGATTCCTGCTCTTTTCATTTCTCGTATTACGTTGACAAGTTTATCTTTCCGCCGTAGTGATCTAATGTTCCACGTAGCAATCTTCAACGACGTGTCACGGTTAATTTTCGAACCTGAGCTCATTTGGCCAGAACTGCAATTCGTTCGATCAGTTACCCCAACGACAGTGGCGTCAGGCTTTGTACTGTGGCCGCTGTTATTGACCTTATTTAACTAATTGTCTGACTGGCTCATCGTCGTATTACTAGGCATATACTGCAGTGGTATCCCGTTGCCTTCCGGAGGGTTTAGAGTTTTTCTTCTTACTTCCTCTATATAGCCTAGCAGCTGCGTATAAAGGGGGTAGGTGCAAACAGGGCGCAATTATCTTTCACGGCGGCCGAGTTGTAGTCAATTTTGTCGCAAAATTCGTTGCCATGGCAACAGGGGTCGGCAGGGGAAAAATTTTAATGACACCATCGGATAACCCGGGCCCGAAAAAGGGGGTAGATAAAAACAGCGCGCAATTATTTTTCACGGGGGCCGAGTTATAGTCATTTTTGTCCCAAAATTCGTTACCATGGCAACAGAGGTCGTTAGGGGAGAAATTTTAACGACACGATCGGACAGCCTGGGTCCGCAAATAGAAAGTAGGTGCAAACAGCGCGCAATTATTTTTTACGGAGACCGAGTTATACCGCTTTGAAGTCCCCATAGGCCGTAATGCAAAATTTTTAAAAATTGCGGTAAAATGGGGAAGGAGTTATCAGATTTTTATCCCAAACAAACTCGATCTTAGTTTTTGGGCCCCGAATCACTGTGCAAAATTTCATCAAGATCGGATCCAAATTGCGGCCGTAGGAGTGTTTACACACAGACAGAGTGAGACAGAATGACAAAATGACATAAGTGATTTTATAACCTGTCCCATGCTATGCTACAGCAATGGGATAGATACGGCACTTGTAGCGCGCCAATTACAAAATGCCCAGTAGCGCAAACAATATAACATGCATGCAATCAAATACACAATTTGCAATAAAACATCTAAGATGATAAAAACAAATTACTCTAAAAACGCAAAGTTAAAGTAATGAATCTTGAGATGCCGCTTAAAAGTGTCTTTGCAGATAATAGAGCGTTCCAGGCCAGTGGACCAGCAAAAGAGAAAACTCCCTCTCCAAATTTTGTCCTGATGCGAAATTTAACGTAAGTATTGTTCACAGAAAAAAAGCAAATTAGATCTGCTGGCTATTTCACAGATTTGCTGAACCAATTCTCGTTGGTAAACTGGTGCTTCTTGGTTGGCAATACTGTACATCAGGATACACAGTCCTACTCAGAGTTGGTCAGTCATAGACCTAGACCATTTTGCTAGACCCGACCCGACCCAACCCAATCTAGTGGAAGTGAAAATAATCCGCGGAATATGCAGGCCTAACGCAATTTAAAAACAAAGGGCTGTTAGGTGACTATTCGAGTATAATGCCATAAGCCTGATAGAATCAGTTTACATTGCCGGAATGCCGAATATAAAAAAGTATTTGTTTCATACAGCGATCCGCGTGTATTTTCTATTTTCCCCTTGATCACTATAACGATGTAGCCTAGTTCTATTCTCATACTCTGACCGCTATACTAGACCAGACTGTCTGGCAGGCTGGTCCCGTGGCAAACACTGCTGGCATTTAGCTCTGTCAGTGTATCGTTATTCGTTAGACCTACACACTGTCTTACAGCGATCACGAGATCAGATCACGTGACCAACGGATCACCAGGGACCTCCGGATCAGCCCGAAACACCGGATCAAGAAACATTCCAACAAGGGGACCGGGGAGAGAGCGGGGTGATGAGGTGAGGAGTAAAGTGTGTGTGCGCGGGGGGAGTAATGAGACGAGACGGGTGTCTGAAGGTAGGCGCCGAGAAGCCGCATCTCCTGAGAGACGACATCACGATACATCTGACCACGAAACTACAGTAGTGAAGATCCAATTCGATTCCGCTTCGCTGTATTCGATACTGTCATGCGCAGTTCTCGTAAAAAATTCGTAGCATTAAACTTAGTCTGCAATACATGTATACAACTTTTTCAAACAGACCACTACAGCTCACCTCTAGCTGTTGCATTGAGCTTATAAAGTCGTCTTTACATTTAGCGCCAAAAATATGTACATGAATAATAATATGATAGGCCTAAACACGAAATGCCATAATAGATACCAATAATTCTGATCAGTCGTTCAGCGGCGTTGTGAATAGGCCTAAATAACGATGGAAGTGAGAAAGGAAATTGCAAATTTTACACATTTAAGATGCTCAAAGTTTCAATTTTACTTTTTAATTTCCCTCAAAACGGGGGTTTATCCCCAGTTTTCATTTTTATGCAAAACTTTTTTGGCCAAAAACATTTTCGACAACGCAAAATTTACAGCGGCAGTTGCCTTCTTGTCTCCCTTGCGACGATTCCACTAGTGTTGATGCCCTAAGTTTGTTTCTCTACAGACGAGACAAGAAATCACTTGCGCACTAACTACACCGTGTGCGGAAAAAAGGAACCAACACTTTCCCCTGAATAACTTTAGAAGATTTAGACATATTATTTCACAATTTTTGGCACACATTATTCTTATGATAGGCTTTACTAAAAACGTATAACATTTTCTTTCAAAATTTGTTTGTTACTTACTATGCGAACGTAATTATAATGTCGTCGAAAATGCCATTTTTGTTCTATTCGTGGTGGAAAAAAATTAAATAATCTGTGAAATAACTTTTACAAATTCAAATGCACGTTTATAATTCTTGGTAAACAACATTTAACAAAAAACCCAGCTGTCGCTAGGATAATCGACCGTACTGGTTGTCAGTGACCTTTAAATTAAGGTCGTCCAGAGTCGGTAATTTTTATTTCATCTGAAAGGGTATATGCCACTTCCGATTAGTGATTAATAGTAACCATGGCTTTACCTCTCACCGTTTCTGAGATATGGCCAGTTTCCTGTTGAAAAAACGCACATTTTTACACTCTCCAAATTTAACCCCAAATTTGAAAATGTTTCCCTTGTACTAGATCGCTGAAATTTTGCACACATAGGTCTAGAACACAAGGCTTATTATTCGTACAACCTACCGTTTAGCCACAATACATCTGTTACAGACGACGGACGACGACGGACGGATGGACAGACGACAACTCTTAGCCCTACCACAAGCTCAACCGTTACTTAAGTACGGTCGGCTAAAAAAATAATCTGCAGTTGCTATATACTTAGTGTCCATCTCATCTAATTAGTGGCGCCGCTCTACCGTGCAGAACACATAGTACACTTTACTAAAACGACTGCTACAGCGTATTTCGATCAAAAAGTAGAATTATTACCTAGCTTGCATTCGCTATTGTACGCATTGATTCGGCCGATAGTCTCGATCCATACGAGCGAATCAACGCTGCCCTCTAGCGAACTTGATTCACTCATCGCGTTTGCTCACCAGTTACTGTTCTGCAAGCGATCGCTGTGGATCTGAAGCGGCTACCCTATTTGACATGAAAATCATGTGATGAATGGTCTGCAATGGAAAAATGGCAAGCAACCTGCAAGTTTAATTTAGCACAAAAACTATAAAAACTGAAACTATTTTGAACTGTTATGTGGGGGCCCAGATTCAAGCAATCAACGAGAAACGTTTTCTAATAGGGCCCAGTGTATGTCTAAACTGTCTCAAAAAACATCCCTGACATTTTTGACTGTAACTTGAAAATCAGTTACCAGATTTTGATAATTTTTGGCAATAATATTCCAGACACAACTCGCCATCAAATGACCATATAGCTTCCCACCTCACCAAACGTTTGCTTCTGCACTACCTATGGAAGTCAGATCAAGCGAAATATGTGTTGAAATGAACAGGAAACCTGAAGAAAAACATCCCGACACTGTCGATCGTAACTTGAAGAAAGGTTAGCACATTTTAGTAATTTTTGGCAAAAATATTTCTGATACCATTGGCTATTAATCAAGTGTTTTAGTTTTTACTTCACACAACATCTGCTTTTGCACTACCTGAGGAAAGCAGAACAAGCATAATACGTGTTAAAATGAATGAAAAAAACGTCAATAAATTCCATCTATCTATTCTGTGGGCCACAACAGCAGGACCGTTACAAGGTTTGACTGTCATGCAGCAGTGTGTCTACCAGATAAAGTTTAGTAATGTTTGTGACGTCAAGAAGCGACTGGTACAGCCTGGATTGGTCTGGAGCAGAACATTATCGATACTGCTGTCAATAAATGGAGAAAGCGTCTCCTTGCCTGCGTTCGCATAGTGGGCCAACACTTCAAACAGTTCTACTACAGGCAGTTGAAAAATGGACAACTGCATGAAATGTCAGCCAAAGTGTCAGAAATGTGAACAAAATGTGTTTTTACGCGTTATGTTAATTAAGCAGTCATATCGCAATCATCATCATCATCATCATCGACAACCGTGGGCTCAATGCCCGTTGGTGTCTGACGCCATTCTTACTATCGCTGCCCACCGCTGCCTATCTAGGGC
>Ga0209671_1003863_pt1 | contig 14601 bp, 10 predicted proteins | sample WorMetHERISLAND2_2_FD_187401 | JGI IMG/M metagenome (GOLD analysis project Ga0209671, IMG submission 187401) | Marine gutless worms symbiont microbial communities from Max Planck institute for Marine Microbiology, Germany - Olavius geniculatus... | ecosystem: Host-associated > Annelida >... | reverse complement strand
CTAAAACAATACCGGGTTTTTTTACAAGATAGCTTTACACATTATTAGCCTACTGTCTGATTTGGTTAGCAAGAAAGCAGAAAGATTATTTCCGAACGTCCGACACCATTACAAAGGTAGAAAAATTTGCCCTAAATAGACCGTCAGCAAGGTTTTAGCTAGGTTCTGCTATTTCAGCGGAACAAAGAGTGATGTCTATAAGCGTCGATGGCAACTTGTGAAGTTTTTGTAGGCCTCAGTTAGACATTTCACCTACGGCCTTTTCGCAGATCATAGATTTCAGAATAGTGTAGGTTTCTCCGAGTTGACATAACGCTGGTTGGCGATATTGCTATTAAAATTATCAGAAAGTTACGCTGTTTTAGAAAAATGGATAAAATGTGTATTATGTTAATTTTGGTGTCCACGAACCTATAAGTGTATCTTCAAAATTTTGGTTGGGTGCGTGTTATGTAGTTGACATACGATTAGTTTAGTCAAAACCAGTGTTATTAGGAGGGGGGCTATCTGTCGGTTTGACCACGTTAGAAAGGAAAAAAGTAGCCACTTACTTGAAAATAAGTTAGCTGAATCATGTAATTCTCAGTTTTGCAGAAATATATAAATACTCATAATATCTGTTGCTGTATACCACACTTATGTTATGCAAAGCTTGTTCAGTTTACATTAGGTTGCTAAAGGCTATTTGTGTTTATTTTCTCAGTATTTTGTGTTATATTTAGAGCTGTCACAATTGACGCGTTAATTAACGCGTTAATGCGTTAATAAATTAACGTGCGTTAAAAAAATTAACGCGCTTTAAAAAAATTAACGCACATACGTAAATTTATGTTAATTTACTAAATTTTGTGAAGCAAAAGTTGAAATATTCCGTTAAACTGCGGTTATTTGACATTCAAATGAATTTGAGTAACTAAACTGTAGTTTTCGTTCCATCACTACTGTAAATAAATAATTATTTTGATTTCGATGACATGCTAATACATTTCTATGCTACCTATGACGTCAGTTATTGTTGATTATACGTTTAAAAATGTGTTTCTAACTTTTTATATTAGACAGGCAGGTTCCCTCAAACGTCGGAAGGCCTGTGATAACTTATCCCCCTACTCTCCCTCTCGACGGGACTGGGTGCGTTAATTTACGCGTTAATTAATGCATTAAAAAGATTAACGCACTGCGTTAATGCATTAAAAAAATTAACGCCTTGACAGCTCTAGTTATATTGTTTCTGTGTGAATTATTTTAAATTAGTTTCTGCATTAATTTGGTAATGTGTAACAAAGCTTTATTTCTGGCATCGCATGCAATAGATAGTTTAAATGTTCTAACTTGGTTTAGTTGTATGCTTATTTTGGGTCCATTTTGTTCGATTTTGGCAAACACAGATTTTCATATTATGATTATGCAGATACCGTACTGTATGGACGGAAGGAAGGATCTTTTGTCACTGTGGTCCCAACGCAGCTGCCGCTCAAATTAGGCCAAATTGGGTATACGCTGCAACCTGCCACAATATTCTGCCTGTACTTATAAAATTGCAATATTAGGTGTATTGTTAATGGCTCCTGACATATTTTTTGATGCAGTGGCGTCGTAGTTGGGGAAGGGGAGACATCGGACGGGGGGCAATTGCACCCACGCCCTAAATTTTGGATCGGCGAAAAAAATTTTCTTGTCTGGAAATTTTTTTTAAGAGTACCAAATTTGTTGCTGGAATCTTTCAGTTTAATGAAATTTATGAGCATAATTGAAATTTTTGTCACCTGCCTGAAATTTGCCGCTGTCTGTCGGAAAACTGCAACTTTTTGCTCTTCTCCAACTTTATACAAGAAATTCAAGCCAGTGCTCACGAGACGCGTGAAAGCATATAGCAGTTCCTGTTCGCAAATTGTCTTAGTTTATCTCCATATATTTCGTCTGAATTTACTCTTGAAGTGTGCGCCACAGCCGAAGATCGCAGAAATCGATAAAACCACTTATTTTGGAAGTTCAGGGTCTTACAAAGTCATCTATGTTAAAACGACTAAAAAGCTCGTCACTAGTGCTTGTTTTGATAGGCAGCATGTCCATGGTGATCTGCAACCGTTTTCACAACAGCGGTAAAATAACGACTTTTATGGGGGTACCGCTTTTTGATGCCCTAGTGCGCAGGTTTCCTTGAACCTAGAAAATTGAGACTTGAACCGTCGAAATCTACGTTCAATTGTGAAAATTTCGTACGCAGCTTGTCTTGGTCTAGCTGTATTGATTTCGGCGCAATTCGCTCTTGAAATGTGTCTCAAAGCCCAAAAGCGTTAAAAAAATCATTAAAAAACTCTATTTTGGTGTTCAAGGTCATCCAAGGTCATTGAATTCGACGGCAATCGAGAGCCCGTGTACGACTTCCTATTAGTGATTAATAGTAACCTAAGCCCTATCTCGCACCGTTTCTGAGAAACAGCGACTTGTTGGTTGAAAATCGCAAATTTTTTCCACCCCGCTCTTATTTAGCGCCATCGCTGGGAGTGACTCCTTTCGCATTTATGGAAAAGCTTTACGGATCTTGAAACTAGAGTCAGTCGAAGGTGAAGATTTGGTGACCCTAGCTTGCACGGTTTTTGACTGCTCCACCCATGTGACGGACAGACGGACAGAATTGCGACGGCTAAGATGCGCTATATGCTTTCGCGCGTAAAAATCACACTACGCCGCTGATTTGACGAAAAAAAACGTTATAGGCTACTTGTAACGGTCCATTCAGACTCAGAGTCAGTGACTCTGTCACCAACTGAGCCGGAATTAGTTTAGTTTGACAAATTGACACCGCACTGTGCCAGAGGAATGAAAACTGGTGTAAAATTGGACAGACAGATGCGGATGGTTCATGTCCGCCGCAGGCCAGTAAAAATTTCACGAGGCGGTCTGCCTCCTCCGCAGAGTCTAGTGGCGACTTTTTATGTCGGTGAAAAAAAACTCGCACCGCCTGTGTGAGATTGCCAGAATACCTCCATTGGGTTAAGAATGAATTGGATTTTTTAAAAGTAGCTTGAGTATAATACTGGGTCCACTAGAGACAGATTAGTGCGGTTTGGGACAGTAGTCAGGAAGAGGAGTTGGTGAAGTGTTAAGTCGCTGCCGACGGTTACGAAGATGTTGATGGTTATTCTGCGACAGCTCCTAGCGGCGCGCCGCAATCGGTGGAAGCCAGTGCCGTGAACACATCCTGCGTGCGACTACGCTGGCAAGCACCGCCCCAGCGCCAGCGCAACGGACAGATTGTCGGGTACCGTGTCATCTATGCGCTGGACCACCCACCAAGCACCAGCAGCGACCCACCGCGCGACGCCACCACCCTCATGATGACCGGCACCGACCGGTCGTGCCTAATCGCCGGCCTGGCCACGTGGACCGTCTACCGGGTCTGGATTTCGGCCTTGACGCGCGTCGGAGAGGGCCCGCACTCGGACATGATAGTGGTTCAGACCGACGAAGGCGGTACGTCCGCTGCTGAAACAAAGTGCTGCTTGCTGCCGGCGATAAAATACTCGGGCCAAACTGTTGTGGTTGGGTATAGGTTTTGTAATCAATCTGGTGGTTTGGCGTAGTGTTTAACACGTTGTATCCGATCAACGAAGTTAACTGACGCCAGGCTGAGTTGGTAATTGGATGGGTGACCGTCGGCAGACTGGTAAACCATCTCGGTGCTCAAGTGAACTCATCCTGGCCGTCCCCCATGGGTAGGTGCAGTGAGTACCAGCGAAAGCTGAGGGGTAAGCAGGCACACCATACGTTGCACTAGCCTCGTATCCGTGGTCTGGCAGTGTAAGTTGGTGTCTGGCTGAATTGCTAAGAATACGCTTGTCATCGCTGCCCTTATGAGCTTTATTGCTTGGGAAAGACTTTACGTCCATTACATTGAAAATTTTAGATTATAACCTTATTGTAAGTGTTTCTGATTTTTGCACAGTTTCTTTTGCACTTTGATTTTTTTGATTTGATATTTTTTTGTTTATCATTAGTGTTTGAATAGTATGACAGCATGTTGAAGTATGATTGAGTTCGTGTATTAATTCTTTTTTTATTTATGAATAACACAGAACATTGAGTTTTTCTCTGCATTAAAACACTTCAGTTATTTTATTAGTTGCGTTTCGTGTGCTGCTGTATTTTTCTGTTTTTTTCGTTTTTTGCTTGTAATATTCTAGTTACATTTGAGACGAATTTTGCATGCAGTATAATGACAGTGGTACTTTGCTGCTGTCGTCTCAGAACTTTATCTTCGAAAATCCTGACCTGAAGTGGTTGTTAGACTAGACTGACTACTTTATAACTAAACTGAACGTTTTAATATTTTTAATATTGATCTTTTGACTTGTGTCTTTTGTTGTCTTTTCATTACATGTGGAACAAAATCCACAGATTATTTGTCTCCCATTTAGTTTGGTTTTTCTCTCGCTTTCATCTTTTCCAGCTGTATTCTTATTTGTTTCAACATGCTGTTCACACGTCTTCTGCATATTTCTTTTGCATGTTTTTCGGTCTTCTTTGCCCAGACTCTAGGAACTTGTGGAATTGTGGTGTCTATTGTGGCGCTTATTTGGTCATGCTGTCGTCAATTTTATTTTGATAAATGTACAAAACATCAGTTTATACACTCGTTAATGGCAACATTTAAGGACTTGCACATCGAAAACAGCAAAAATTACAATTTTTTAAAGTATCTGTTGATCAATTCAATAAATAGCTGCTTAGATCACTTTATAAACTTCGAGTGATCGATTACTCACTTCGAGTCGATTGATTAAGTTGGTGTGTTGATTACGCTACAGTACCGGGAGAGCCTCGTCGGCTGCGGTTGCTAGCGGTCAACTCGACTGCGGTGAGCATCCAATGGCAGGCGCCACACGACAAACAACTCAACGGCGTCATACGAGGATACCAGATTCACTACTCACCGTCACAGCAGGCCAACAGCGAGGACAACAACGACAACAACCGTGGCAACGACGACGACATCACTGGACATCCCGCAGCGTCGCGCGGCGGTATCTGTTATTTACCGTGTCTCAAAAAACATATCGCTTTTATTTCGCTCATAACTCCGCGAAATATTGGCCGTTTTAAATATTTTTTGGCACGCAGCGTCGCGAAGTAATCTGATCGAATTGAGTACAGTTTTGCCCAGCTCGCTTTAATGCTGTTGCTACACTACTCTGTGAAATTCAAAATCATAGTTTGGCCGTTTACAACGATGAATTCATACTGGGTAGCGCATGCGTCGGCTCTTTCTACTGGCATACAGAGCGCGTTCGAGGTTATTACAGTTAATGTGCTGTTTAAATCGCTTACTTACTTGGTTACTTACTTGTGTGGAAGCAGGTATTTACGATACGATGAACGGGTCGGTTCATGATGCTGTGGTCCTCGGCCTGGAGCCTGAGACAGAGTATCGTGTCTACGTGACGGCGTACACGCGTCGTGGCGATGGACTGCCCAGCAGAGTCAAGCGTGTCCGCACCAAGGGCGCAGGTCTGTCTGATGAATGATTATAATCGGAAGCAGAGATGGGACTAATAATGGCAGTTTTTCTGATTAATTAGAGGTGGAATTAGTTTGCTGAAAATGTCAATTGAAATTGTCGGTCCGTGAGGAAAATTCTGGAAACTTCTGCAATGGTTGTGGAAAATATTGTAAAGTTTTGACATGATTTTACCGAGTTTAATTGCGTTTAATCGGATAACCAATTGCAAGTCCTAACTTTGTTCTAACTTTGTGCTTAAAACATTTTAAGCCAATGTTATAACGGTAGATAAATTTTTTTGCGTTCACCGATTTTGTCGGGTGATTTAGACCAATGCTCAAAATCAAAATCACAGTATTATGGTCCTGAAAAAATCCTGGAATTTTGTTTTTTTGAAGTCCAAAAAGACCCGGTAAACAGTGTTGGCGTGTTGGTGGTTGTGTGTTGCAGTGCCGAGTGCTCCAAGAGATCTGTCGCTGCGGCTAGTGGAAGAGGATCCTCCGGTGGTCTACATGTCCTGGTTGGCACCAGTCATCATGCACGGCACGCTGACCGGTTATCAGCTCATCTACGGCGTCAGCGGTGACGAGATCGCCGAACAGCGACACTTCGACGCCGACAAACAACACTTTACCACCACCTTTCTTGGTATTACACTGCTATAACTCAAAATAGATAAGTCAGAAGATAACTCAAGATAACTCGCAAATTTTAAGAACGGATTTTGATGAAATTTTATGGAGTGGTGGAGAGTGGCCCACGATTCGAGTCCTGGGTTTCTGAATCCATATTCAGGTCAAGGTACTTTTTAGAAGGATCTTTAAAGGATAGCTGGTGTATTTGTGACGGAGTTTTGAAACCTCTAATCGTTTTAGTAGATTTACTGGTTATGTTAATCGAGGTCACTGTATTATTATTATAGTCTAAGCAGAATCGCAATAGCGGAATCGCCTATTGCAACGTTAAAGGTTGCACGTTTTCGGTGGTGTGGTCCGTCTGCCTGTCGTCTGTCTGTCACAATACGCACCCTGCTTAGACCGTTCGATGGGTTTAGATGTCATTTGGCAGGTACGCTCGTAACATCGGACGACACACATGTGTTAGATGTTTGTCTGGGTCGACTGAAAATGGCGGACATGTATTTGACGGACGTGAAATTGACGGATCAAGTGTTTAGGCATGAAATTGATGGACATGAAATTGGAGGACATGATATATATCGTTTGATAATAAATTACAGTGCAGTGTGCAATTCTTTTTTTAAAACAACGGCAGAACATAAGTCACAGCAGCAAAGTAAGTCGTACAATATGCATATGTATAATATGTTGAAATGCATAAAATGTAACGAAAACATTAACTTAAAATTAGCCACAGGGGAGCAATGATAAACCGAAGTCTACTAAATATAGGCTTATTGTTCAGCCACTTGAAACACGTCTTGCATTTTCATGTTTGTTAACTTTATGTCCGTCAATTTCATGTCAGGTTACTTCATGTCCTGCCAATTTGTGTAAATTTGTCCTCTATTTTCACGTCCGTCATTTTCAGCGCCCCTGTTTGTTTTCGATCCGCCAGGAGAAGGGGAGATTTGGGTCAAACCTCCAACCAAAACATGACGTTGCAATTTACTGCTGTCACCTGACAGATAGAAACGAAAAGCGATTCCGCCATTTATCAAATTACTTTGGTGCTTGCTTAATGTTGCTCTGCTGTGCTTTTCGTCGTGTAGTTTCCGTTCTTGTCTAACATTTCTATCACGTGATATTATTGTTTTTTTTTTGCAGAGCGCGGCGCAGAATACGTATTCAGTTTACGAGCTCGCAACGCTCTGGACTACGGTGAGCAGGCAACCAAGTCTATCGTCACCCCGGAAGGAAGTGAGTCGAGGAATCTCATTGGTCAGCCAAACCACGCCTTCATTCCATTGGACCGACTGCAGCCAATAGGAATTTTTCTCCAAAGAAATTTTTTTTGGCTTGCTAATCAGTGTTGTCACATTGGTCGTCCATTAGTAGTCAGTCACCTTTGTAGCGTTTTATTTTCATTTTTATTATTTATTTATTTTCTTTTCTTATCACCATGCCTGCCATTTATACAAATCATATTTGTTGTGAGTCGTAGATTTTGCTTTGGTAATCATACACTTTGAGTCTGTTGTAATAACGATGTTGTGTAGTGGCGTTGTCTACCTTAGCATGGATGTTGTATAGTGAATGCACGAACAATGTTTTTAATATGTTGTTTTTTTAATGTTACGCGCGTTTATACTTGCTAGTCGTTTTACTGGAATTTTCGTCCCTCATTTGTTCTGCGTTTCTTTGCAGCGACAATTTTTATTCGCAATTTTTGGCCACTTTAAGGAGCGTACGCAGCCACAGAACTGAACCGAAATGAAACGAAACGGAATGGAATGAAGCGTGCACTGAAATGTAAACCGCACGCTTTCAGTTTATTTTCAGAAAGTTCAGTCCAGTTTCGTTGCTTTGTATGCACGTTAATGTTTTCATGCTATCGCTGTGCAATGCTCTGTGGCACAGTACCTATACGGTGTGGCTTGGTAGTCTAATGGTTAGCGTGTCGGACCCAATTACCGCGAGGTCGGGGGTTCGACTCCTAACCATTGAACTATCAAGTAACAACCCTGGGCAAGTTGTTCGCACACAACAGCCCGTCGTTGCGATGCTTTGGTTTGGCGGCCCTGCCGACCAATAGGGTGTTTTTACACGATGAAGCAAACATAAAACAAAGTTATTGAATATACACGTGCACTGCACGACGTGTGCTCTAAGTTTGCTTCATGTTTGCTTCGTCGTGTAAACACTCCCTAAATGTCCGGCTCCAAAATCCAAAATGCGGACTATTCGATGAATCTGTACGGCTTATTAAAGCTTACGCTGGTATTGATTGCTGTATGCTTTCAGTACCGACGGGTTCTCCGCAGAACTTCACCGCAATCGGGCACAGCTCCACGTCGATCCGTCTGCAGTGGGACGCTCCGCCGAGGAAGCACCGCAATGGCGAGATTGTGTTATACGAGGTGCTCTACCATCAGCAGAGACCGTCCACCGTGGATTGGACCACGAACACCACCGAGCAGTCGGTCATGGTGGAGGGGCTCGAGACCTCCACGGATTACAACTTCATGATCCGCGCGTACACGGCCGTCGGACCGGGGCCGTGGAGCAACCGTCTGCCGTTCCGCACCTTCCCACATCGTGAGCACCACTCGCACCCATGTTTGTTAGCCGATCCTGTTTGTTAATATTTGGCTTGAGGTCAGCAGTTATGGACTAGGATTGAGACACACGGCAAATACCACCAAAACCTTGTCGGTTTTATTGGGCACATCCACCTTAAAACCGGCCACAGTCTTACTGCAGTAACCTACCTCTAGACTTAGTCCAGTCTTAGTTTATCGTTCCACCATTTCACTACGCTTAGGTTTTTTTTAATCGGTCATTATATGAATTTACGAGTATTTGCATTTTTACAGGATTCGCAATCAAACCAAGAAATAATTCGCAGAGCACATTTTCACTGGTAGTTTAAACTGATCAAAACTTTGATTTTACTTTCAAATTATTAATGCGTGTACAGAGCAACATAACCGAACTGAACTGACACGGTTTAGTTTTTGTTGAACTGACCATTGAGCAAACAGTAACGCATTATAGTAGGAGCCGTCTAACGCCGTCGGTGATACGTGACGCGTCAACCAATGACCAATGGCGCGCGCTGCTCGTCGATTGGTCAGTTGGTCAACAAGAAATCTGACCTAATGCTCATGAGACGCGCGAGAGCTTATGGCAGTTCCTGTTCGCAGGTAATCTTAGTCTATCTTCATCCATTTCATCGCAATTCACTCTTTTGCAGCCAAAAATCGCTAAAAAGTCACACAAAATCAATACTTTTAGGGTTCAAGGTTATTCAAGGTCATCGATGTTGACATTTCTAAGAAGCTCGTCGTCAGTGTTTGTTATGATAAGCAGCATGTCTGTGCCTATTTGCAACCATTTTTACGTTGGAAGAGCCAATAGCGGCAGAATAACGTCTTTTTAAGGGGGTGCCCCTGTTTCGCCCTTTCGTTCGTGGGGACCTCCTTTACCCAGGGGCATGATATTTTGTCGCGAAATACTAGAGGCATTATCGTATCATACGGTGAAAACCCGAAGTCTCTATCTCACCTGGTCTTAGAACGGTACCGGGACGTGATGGACAGACGGACAGACGACAGACAGACAGACAGAATAACCGTAGCTAATACGCGCTATAGCTAGCTAGCTAGCTCTCGCGCGTAAAAACTAAACCGTGTCAGTTCAGTTCAGTTAAGTTACGTCGCTCTGTACGCGCCTCTACACAGCCGCATGTATTGGTAGATCACAGTACGTCATGGACGTCTGGTCCAACTAACGTTCAAGCTCGACGCATCGCTCCCACGGTACTGGAAGTGACGTGGGACAGGCCTCCGTACGATGCCATACTCGGCTACCGCATCTACTACGACGTCTACCCGGAGAAAGACATGGACCAGTGGCAGAGTATCGAGGTATAGGAGGATGTTAATTCAGTCACTCAGTCAGTAGTCTGTATTTCAAAAAAAACTATAATAACGCAAAAATGTATGATTTGAAACTAAGAAGAAGATTAAAGAATTGCAAAGAATTATATAAACTATTTCACATTGTTGTGTTCTCTTGATACATGTATAATTATTTTTTGGTAGTTATGAGTTATTTTTTGTTTTCTGCAATTAAATCGGTATATTTTTGAACCAGATTTAAACATGTTCGAATAGCACCAGCTTAGTGCTAGGCAGAATCGCTCTTGCGGTTCATGCAATTTCGCCTATTCTCACCCATTTCTCTTTGGGGTCGTTTGTCGTCTGTCTGTCACAATCGTGCACCCTGTTTTTACCGCTAGGCGGATATAGATGCCATTGATGGATACACTTGTGTAGTCACGTGCCACGTTGTGTTAGATGGAGGTCCCTGGTCCCTAGGGAAAGGGAATATTCGGGGTGCAACTCCTAGGCAGAATATGCAATTCAAATTGCCGCTGCCACTTGTCGAAGTTGAATAGATTTGCCAGAGCGATTCCGCCTTTTGTCAGATTAGTTTGGTTCTTACTGTATATCACTATAAGACGTCTGACGATGCCGATGTTATACAGGTTGAGCCGCGAACGGTGCATGAGATCCCCGATCTGGAGCCGCACTCCGACTACGCGGTCCGTGTACGTGCTAAGCTTGCCAACAATAAGTACAGCAACTTCTCCGAGACGGCCGTCGCCCACAGAGCTGACCAGAGTCAGTATTTCGAACTACACGAGTAATGTTGCTGCATCTGTTGCAGGGGCGTCATTTACGGAGGTTGGATGGGGGTCTACAGACCCATCCGGAAGAATTTATGATTTTAATTTTCATTCTGTAAAATGTAAATCGCACCTTTGAAACAGTGTTACTGCTGCAAGAACAATACGTTACGTAGACTGTTACCCCTCTCCCACAATGATTTGCTGCTCTGTTGTGATGAGAATTTATGTACAATGTACACACTAATAAATTCAGCAAAATGGCCGCGTGGTAACTGATTTTTTTGCCAGATACAATTCAGTCACGCGAGTCGTATTTGCACCATGTCTCAAAAAACGTGCCATTTTGTATTTTTTGAATAACTCCGTGAAAAATTGGCCGATTCTAACAATTTTTGGCACGCAACATCACAAAGAAACTCGACGTAAATGACTTTAGTTGTGCCAATCTCATCTTTATACTATTGCTACACTACGTTGTGAAATGCAGAAGTCGTATTTTGTCCGTTTACTACAATGAATTCGTGCTGGGTCGGCTCAAAAATCATTCAGACTACAATAATTGAAAATCGGTTACTTATTTAACATTAATTGTAAACATTTCAAGATCGTACGTCGACGCATCAACAGCTAATAGTGGGCCGCGCCGAGTCACGCAGTTATTGAACGTGCTGTTGGCGAGTAGCGTCAACGTCTACACGATTGCGTTCGTGCTACTGCTGGGGGGACATTTTGAGCACATGCTGCAATAAGGATGGTAATGATGAGACACATAAATGACTTTTTGAAAGACAATATCTAGGGACCAACCGAATTCACGGGAAAAAATGCATGATTTCACGGCAAAATTTTTAAAATGTGTCAAATTTCACGGAAAATTCACGGAAAGAGTTTCGGAAATTTACGGGCCACATGCACAGACGTTATTTCGAGGTGCTGTGCTAATGCAAAAGAAGAAATTTCAGAACAACGAATATTTACTACACTAAGTCAAGACTCAAGACAGTCAATGTCAACTACTTTGTGCTGAAGTGCGACACGTAGCAAACAGCAACATCCGCACAAAAGCTGCTGATAAAACTCTGGAATTGTCAAAATTAAACTAAAAGCGCTAAAATTTACGAAAAATCACGGATTTCACGGAAATCAGCGTTTTTCACGGAAGGAGGTCAATTTCACGGAAAGTGTCATGGCCGTGAAATCGTGAATTAAGTTGGTCCCCAACAATATCGCGATAAGTGAGTGCAAATATTATAGCAGCACGATGGTGCTGACTATTGTTGCTGTTGTGACGCCGTCGTCTCTTATAGACCGTAAGTCATCTTTTTTCGGGTGTGCTGGGATCGAAAAGTGCCATCGGATACGACGAATATGACAGACATTTTTAGGGATCACTATTGTTATTCAGCATTACTGGTTGATGTTTTCTGTTAATTCATTTGTGTTTGTATGGTTTTGATTTTTACGCGGATTTGCGCTAATGTTGGTTCTGCTGTATCTGCTCGAGTTGTTAACGTCTCGGCGTTCACTAGATAGCAGCTTACGTTGCCAAGTATTTGACTTAGGTACGATTTCACGTTTCTCAAAAACAGTGAAAATTGTTTTTTCATAACTTTGTCAAATTTGGACCAACTTTGATAATTTTTGGCGTGAAGTTGACAAAGACGATAGAATTATTTAAGACATACTCATTTTCCACCTCACCCAATTCATGTCAACGCACTACCGTGTGAAACAGACATGCTCTGGCTGGTTTAACCCCTGTTTTGTGTGGCTCCGCCTCTGTTCGGCCAAACGTGTTGAACATGTTTAAATTCGTCCCCGATGACATCTTTTGTGTAGTTGGCCTTTTAATCGGACAGCAAAAGTAGGTTTAGGCTAAATAATGTTGTGTTTTGTTCAGCTGGGCTTAGGCCTAAGTTACTGCAGTTTCCAGGAAATGAAAAAAAAATATTAATTACATTGCTTCTAATTATTTTGTCTTTGATTTCCTGTCTGTGCAGCATTTGAAGATATGGTTCAAAACCTTACCGGCAAGGTGCTAGACCCGTACTCCGTGCAGCTCAACTGGCGACCGCCTAGTAAACCCGGAATAGTTCAGTATAAGGTAACTCGCTAAACTTATTCTGACAAATTTGCTACAATAATTTAAACAAACTGCGAACGTAAATGAAGTTTTACGCGGAGTGGCTGTTTTTTATGAAGTTTTTTTTTTAACTTGAGCAGTTTATGTGAGTGTAAAACTGCGCTACAGGGTGACTACAAACGATGGATCATGAACTGAGCCAGAAAAAAGTTCGTCGTTCAGTGCTGAAATTACGCGCGGCTCCGTTCAGTTGTCAAGAATCTTAGGCGCCGACGGGAAACTAGGCACAACAATGGTTCGGCTTGGTTTGCAGTCGGTGCCGAAACCGTGCTGCTCGCCTGAGCCGTGCGGCCGTTTTTGATATTCGTTATTTTGTTGGAGTATTTTTTTACGTTTTTAGACTTTTTGAACTGACTGTTGGCGCATCACTTAATCATGCCTAAAAGAACATGTTAATAGTCTATTTTTTTGTTTTTTTTTCATGCAAGCTGCTGTTTTCAAATTAGAGCCCTGCGTACGGGATAGACGATTAGAAAGACGGACAGAAAAGACACTCAATAATACGGATTATCGGATGACCGTGTATTAAAACAAAAATCAGAATAATTCGGTAAAAGGCGGAATCACTCTCCTCATTTGCATTTACCAGGTGGCAGCATAAGACTGACGGTTTAGCTGCAATTTGCAATTGCATGTTTTGGCTGTTTTGACCCCCAAATCTTTTTTCTGTCGTATCATGGATCCCGTCTGACGCAACGTATCATTGTACCCCACAAATGAGCCTGTCAAATGTTTTAAGCAGGATGCACGAACGTAACAGTCAGACGACGGACCACGCCATGGAGAGATGTGTCGCAATAGGCAGAATCGGTGCGATTTCGCGTAACAATAAGGACATGGACTCAGTTCGGGAACGCCCGTTTTTGCTGTCTGCTGCCTAAAGATCTGGAAGCAGATTCTCCCCACATCAAAACATCGAATCTTTTGCAAAGCCCTCGAGACTCGCCTGTTTTCCAACTGACCTAGACAATGTTATGCACTGCCGACAAGCAGCGTCGAGGGTTATAATAGTAGGTGAGGCAAAAAATTGCCATTTTCCGACAAACGCTGCAAATTTCCATCAGAATTCCGACATAAAGTTGCAAATTTTCGACAGGGTACTTTAAACCTTGTCTGTGACTTTTTACAAAGTGGGGAATTTTGTGCTCCAAATCTGGCATTGTCGGACGAAAATTTTTTGACGAGAAGAAGATTTTCTGACAATTTTCCGACAGCCCAAAATTTAGGGAACACTTTCCTCTTCCCCCACCCTCCACCGGCCACAACTCCACTGGCTGTCGCTGCCTCGCTTGTCGTTTGCAGATTCGGTACCAAGGCAAACAGCAGAACCAGCAGGGACCGGACATGGTGGAGACAGTGATTCAGCTGGCGACCGAGAAGACGGAACCGAAGGAATCGACGCAGACGATCATTCACAACCTGATGCCGCGCACCGTTTACACGCTCAACATCAGCGCACAGTTCCTCGACTCTGCCTGGGGTCGGCCAAGACGCATCGAACTAGAAACGCTCTCCGACGGTAAATTCCTGTTCTCAGACATCTTTGTTTATTAAAATCTAACAGACAACGAATACGCAGATGAATAGAACTGCGAAAGAAAAAAGAAGTACAAGATACAAATTAAATGCTATGTGGCGC
>Ga0209671_1003862_pt1 | contig 14610 bp, 16 predicted proteins | sample WorMetHERISLAND2_2_FD_187401 | JGI IMG/M metagenome (GOLD analysis project Ga0209671, IMG submission 187401) | Marine gutless worms symbiont microbial communities from Max Planck institute for Marine Microbiology, Germany - Olavius geniculatus... | ecosystem: Host-associated > Annelida >... | reverse complement strand
CTGTCAAATTATGTTCTGGGGGGTCAGCTATATACTATATACATAGATTTACATCATAATTTAGATCGGGCTCCGACAGTCGAAAAGTTCAACCCCAAGCTAATTTTTCACAATTCAAATACTGGAGATGAGACTAAAGTCTTAGCAAAACTTGACCTCACCCATTGTATAATACACATTTTTATGTTGTGTTATTATTACGAAGTAGTTTTCAAATTTTGTCCTATGTGACACATATTGTAACTGTAAAACAAGGACATTGTTTTTGTTTTACAGTTACAATGTGTGTCATGAAAATTAGTAAGCTTATGTAGGCTATGTCCGCTATCCAGGCTGTCACTCAGTGTTTTTTTCTTTGCACGTTAAGCTGTAGGGGCATAGCAGGCATAACTTTTCATGTATCTTGGACTTGTTATTTTTTCACATGTAAGCCTATTAACGGTTGATCTGCCAGTGATGATGAATATAAAGATATGCGCAGACGTTCACTGAGCGGTGTTATTATGTTGTATGGCAGCGAGTGGATGGGATCCTGCTGAGATTGGTGATTTGCTTGAGGACAGGTTTTACAACAAGATTTTCAAGGTGCAAACTTGTCATTTGCACTGTTCGCTAGCAGTAGTCATCATACACTGATTCTTAGTGCAGTATTTTACATTTTACATTATATTTTACAAGTGATTCATGTTTTGTAGTTTAACTTATAGATTATTCAGATTTTCAGGCCTACGTCAAAATCAGGGGTGTATTTAGGAATCTGTAAAGCAGATGGTTCAGGTGTAGGCCTAATTATATCAGCAAAATCTTAGTTTTTTGTTGTGATTGATTTGTTTCTTCGTTAATTTTTTTCACTTTTAAAGGGGGGGCAGTAGGTGTAAGCTTCCCAACCCAATACGTTTTTGATTAAGAACTGTGAGCGAAGTCAATTCCAGTATTTGCAAAATGGTGGGTTGAAGAGCCTGGCGCTAAGAGTGGTCAAAGTCGGTGTTTGGGGGAACGCGGAGAACTTTACACGAGGGGAACATCGTTCGCCAATTTTTTCCAAGACGGAATGGCGTTTCCCCACTTCTGGGAGACCTGACGGGGAACTCTGACGTAGGCTTACATGTCTCTGTGCCAGGAACACCTTCTAACACTGTGGTTCAAACCTTCGTATGTCATCTTTTTCTGTCATCATTTTTGCAAGAGAAAGATTCTCACCAGAAGCCAGACTGTATGGCTAAAATACACGAAATTCAATATCATATGTAGCTTCGCCCCAGACCCCGCTGCGTGGGGGGAGCTTACGATGCTCCCCTAGTTTCTTTGGTCGGCTGGAGAGGGGGACATTACTCTCCATACCTGTCGTCTCTCAATGCTTTCGGCGTCTCGATTTCGGCGCCTACGGCCCCTCTCTCGCTTGTTAGTGTTTCCCCGTTCCTTCCACAATTTCAGCACTGGTTAAGATGTGCATTGTGTATGTCGCGTGCTGTGGCTGTGTTGGTGATTGCAGAGTCTGGGAGTGCGGATGACTGAGCAGGATCTGGCAGCTATGAAGATCCAGACCAAGTACCGTCAGTACCGCGCCAAGATGCGGGTGACCGGCATACGCCAGGAGCGCGCCGCCGTCAAGATACAGGCCGGCTACCGCGGACACCTGGCTCGTATGCAGGTCCACGAGATGAGGTCAGTTCGATCAGCGTTCTGCCTAGGACCATAGATGTAAAAAAAGTTTTTTTAAGTTTTTTATTCTTGCCACGTTTTTACGTTTTTTAACATTTTTTATTTTGCTCAACGACTTTATTTAAAAAAAACGTGCATTGACAATTTCATCAGAAGCTTCGAGAAGCACTTTTAAAACCACAAAAAAGAAATAATAGGTCGTAGTAGTGTATTTTATTTAGATAGTCCAAATATACCAAATAAAAAGTTTTTTAATTAGTATGTTTGGTTAGTTTGATGCTACGGTTTTATGACCACACGGTTGAATTGAAATTAGATAAAGTTCTCTCTGTCTATACTGTAGTTTCACGTATACTGCACCGAACCGACAAAAGGGGAGGGGAGGAGAAGGTAGACGAGGCTCCCCAATTGAAATTTCTTGCTATGCCACTGATTTGAGTGACCATGTAGCCAGCCACACCAGCCGTGATCAGCGTGCCAGTGTTTGGTCATTACCGTCTAGAGTATGTACTGTGCGAGTGTAACGCGGCTCATTTCATCGTCTTCTTCCATCTCCCTCAGATACAGTGTTTGTAGTGTAAGTGTAACCAAATTCGAAGTGAAGTATGATTACGTCGATCACAGTTTGAACATACATTGTATGCAGAAAAAAATACTCCTCACGTTTTTTTCTTATATCTCCGTGGAAAATGTTTAGATTTCCACAAAATGTTTAGGAGGAATCACGTATTTCATCGGTGTACAGGTGACGTCATGCTGACGTCATGTTTTCATGTTTATAAGGAGATATAAAAGAAAACGTAAGGGGGTTGTTTTTTCCGAACACAGTGTAATATTCAACATGACCGGCTTTCACTGCAATGATCGAGGCCAGTTGTTTTTGAAAATGTCCGATTGCTCGATCCCCTTTCATGCGCCTTGCACCGTGAATGAATGTCGCTGTCGGTTGTCGGCAGGGAGGAAGCAGAGTTGGCCGCGGACAAAGCGAGACTTAGGGCGGAAACTGAAGACGAGCTGCTGCTGGAAGCGGAAGGAGATTTCCCGGCGAGGTTTGCTCCGCCCTCAAGACCACACCGCGAGGTCGACGACGAGGAGGAACTCGAAGAGGTGGATAAAATTATTGTGCTTTCGGTTGCAGCCGGTGTCCTATTATAGGACCACCCCCTGAAATATCTCCCCCGGAGGATCTGTACCCCCAGAGGATTTTAGCCCGGTACAGATCTATTATTATACAATACATTCACTCCCGTCATTATAGATTCGCCCCCTCATTACCGATTCTCTCTCCCCATTACAAAGTCTCCTCTTCCGTACGCTATGAGCGTGGCTTTCGAAATGAAGTACGTAGTCATTACAGACTCTCTGTTCCTCGACAGACTTTCCCCTTCTATGTCATGTTACACAACAACTTATAAAAACAAGTTTGCACACTTATACAGTCCTCATGTGAACTAAAGTAACTTTAAGTATTTTAGTGGATCAATTTAATAATTTTTATAGGAATGCAAAGTTTTTAGGGACAGACGGCAAGCATTGCAAGCACAGAAATATTTTGAGGCCTAGGTAGTAAACTGATGCCCAGCAGAGCGATTCAGCCGTGCTTGTGTAACTTATGGGGTGTTTACACGATCCAGCAAACGTCCAGCGAACTTCCAGCAAATGTATTCAAAATACACGTGCTAATGCTGGACGTTTGCTGGATCGTGTAAACACCCTATAACTGTAGGCGTTTTAACATCGTCATGCATTACTTGACCAGTGATGATTTGCCGATCTGCAGTGATATATAGGCCGCTACGTGACACAACACCGTCGCTGTCATTTTGCGTTTCCTTCGGATAATATTTTTGATCGTGGAACATTTGCGGTTTTTTGGCGATGATGCGTTATATCATAATCGTACGTGTGTGACTGAATAGCAGTGTGGTTTGAGTCGTCGTACGTGTAATAAAGAGCGGTGTGGTTTAGGCAGTCTCAGACATGTAAGGTTTTTGAGGCTGAAGTGGTCTCGAGGCCATAATTTTGGCCTCGGCCTGGCCTCGGTTGTGGTGCTTTAGCCTTGTTAACAACAAAAAATTGTTTAACTCACAATGTCTTTGTCACTTTTGTAGTTTTACCTTTGACTTTGGCCTCGGCCTTAATCTCGGTCTTGTCTTTCTGGCCTCGGTCTCGACCTCGGTCTAATGGTTTTGGCCTCAGCCTCGTTTTCGGCCTCGAGAGTTTGGCCTCGTTTAACATTACCGGGTTTTGGGCGTCGGTAAAAAGCGTTGTGGTGTAATCGTCGTCGTGCGTGTGGTAAAGGGCGATGTGGTTTCAGTCGTCATACATGTGCTGTGTGGCTTAATGGTGCTGTGGTTTGAGGCATCGTGCGTGTGATAAGTAGCGATGTGGTTTCAGTCGTCATACGTGTGGCTGACACCCCATTTACACGATGAAGCAAACATGAAGCAAACTTAGAGCACATGTCGTGCATGTGTATATTGAATACGTTTGCTTCATCTTTGCTGCATGTTTGCTTCATCCTGTAAACGGAGTGTGAATGCCGGTGTGGTTTGATGCGTCATACGTGTGGTAAATAGCGGTGTGGTTCAGTCGTCGTCGTGCGTGCGTTAAATGGCGAGCGGTATGGTTTGCGCGTGTGCGGCTGTGGCGTCACCAGCCGGAGTTGGATATGTCGGACCCAGAGGTGGCCGATGCCGCTCTGCGCATCCAGGGCGCCATGAAAGGCATGCTGTACCGCCAGCGTCAGTCACTGCTAGACGATGATGCAGACTCCGTGGATCGCTTCGCAACCGTCGACGAGGCTGACGTTCCAGACACGGGCGAGGACGACGATCTGGCCCCAGAGGTCTCGGTCCATTCGGCACACGAGGCCGAGGCCGAGGAGGCCTTGGAGCAGGGCAGTCAGCACAGCAAGAGATCTGGACAGAGCCAGGCCTCGGGTCCATCAGGTCAGGCGGACGAGCACGAGCGGCATGATTCATCCGTGGTGCAGCAAGACGAACTACCGCCGCACGACGAATAGAGCCACTACAGACTAGATCCAAGTCCGGCCACTCGCGTTCACGCACTTACTGTGAATGAATGAATGAATGAATACCCAAGACAACCATGAATGACCACGATTATTATTACTATTAATCATATTTGCCGGAAAATCAGTCGTTTTTAACGTTTATCAGTTGTTGACGGCCGCGGTCGTGACGTGTGCAATTGCAAGAGGTTTGCAGTCGAAGTCAAATTTCCGTCGAGGTCAACAAAAAGATCGGCCAAAAATTATAGTCCATCTTTAGCATTTGAAATAACGTCGTGTTTGTCTTTCTGCTTCTACCGTTTATTTTCGGCGATTGAAGGTTTTGTATAACTTTTGTATGCGTTTCATATCGTGAAACCCATTGCTGTTGAACCTGAAAATGAATTAAGATGTGTTTGTCTGGACAAGGAGAGAGAGGTTGGATTTTGAACCGCCCACTCACTACCAAATCTTACATACGTCACCTATGACTGTTGGGTGTTGGCATCTCGCTTTTTCCGTGGAGTAGGTCTATCGTTTGCGACTTAGATGGTGAATATGCTTTAAAGATCAGTTTCAACGTTTTACTTTGACTGTTGTTCTTGTTGGCTAATAACGGCAGCTGTTTAGCATTGTTTTGTAACATTTCACGGCATCGTGCAGAGGTTTCGTTCGTTCAGTATAACAATTAATTTCAATGTTGTTTTTATAGGCCATACTAGTGCATGGCTGACAGTAGCATATCCAATGTAACTTGTTTCACTGGTTTCAATTATAATGATTTTGTAGCTTAATCTATTCTTTGCTGATGTTTTTTTGAACATAGGCTATCTTGCTGCCCTCCCGATGCTAATTTCTCTACGTTGCGGTAAGCTTCTGAATACATTCAAAGGTGGTGACATTGTTTTTTAAATTTCTGTCCTGGTTTTCTGTTGCGCTGTCTGCATGATGTAAGCGTAGCATATTGCAAACGTTTTGAATTACCGTTAAATGTTCGTAATTGCTAGACGTTTAGACTTAATTTTGTGGACGATTTGGCGTAGTGTCTAGATTATCTTGATCAATCATCGTAAGTAAGTAAGTAATTGATATAGCACGTTAACTGTGAATAACCTCGAATGAGCTCGGTTTGCTACTCAACGAGAAGTTAAACTCGCTGATTAAGATGGTTAGGGCCTAACGCTATAGCTGGTAGACAGTATATGAGTAGTACATTGGAGATTGTTAAGCCTAAGATCATTGCAGTGAATGGCAGTCATTTTGAACACGTTGCATCGTGTGCTGCGGTATCATTAGCTCATGTCTATCAGCTGCCACTTCCGAGATTGTCAAGCGCTTTTGATCGCGAATCACATAAGAAGCACTGTATCAAATATGGGACCTTTAACTTTACCCATAAAGCATACGTTACATAAATGTGGCACCCACCGTATGTATTTTTGTCTGTAGATAGCGGCGGTGAGAATCCAGAGCAAGTATCGTCAGTACCGAGCAAAGAGTCGCGTGAGCCTGATGCGTCAGGAGAAGAACGCGGCGATCACCATACAGGCAGGGTACCGTGGTTTCAAGGCACGACAGCTGATCCAGATCATGAAGTATGAGTAGTGTTGTAGTTGTAGAAGTTGTTGTAGTTGTTGTCGTACTTGTATTGAAGAATGCAGCTTTGTCAAGGTACCGCGGCGTCAGGGCATGTATAGCTGTAGTTGTGTAGTTGTTGTAGTGGTATTTGTTGTATTTGTCGTAGTTGTTGTCGTTACTCGGCTGTGTGTAAGTAAGTAAGTGTGGCGCGTTAACTGTAAAAAAGCTTGAACGCACTTGGTATGCTAGTCGAAAAGAGAAGTATACAATATACATAATGGTCGAATTACACATTGTAGGATCATAGATGTGGTTCCTGACCCCCCAGGGGAAGGGGAAATTTGGGGAAGTGGGTGGAACCTCGAACTAAAACATGCAGTTGCAAAATGCAGCCAATGCGTCAGTCCTATGCTGCCACCTGGCGAATACAAACGAGGAGTTGGGTGGACTAGGCACAGCGATTTCGCTTTTTGTCAGATTACTTTAGTCCTTGTTATCATTATCATTGATGATAATCGTCATTATCATTACTGTTAGGCTGGTTGCTGCTGCTGCTGCTGCTGCTGCTGATGTAGGGGTGATGATGACACAACTGATGAAGATCGTCCTCAGCATCTGATAATGACCGTCGCCGACGCTCCTGATACAGCCGCTGACTTGATCGCTGGCGACCACGATCAACTCGACGTCAGTTGTATATACATACGCTGTGTCCGGAAAAAAGTAACCCCGTAATAATCGTGCAATAGAAGTGTCAAATCTGAACGAATGTGAATAAAATTTTACGCACTTAATTCCCAATGAATTGCTGATGTTTATTTTTGACGACGTTGACGCAGTTGATTCACGAACGTGTTTAAGTCGCGCTGATTGGACAGCAGCTGATGGCTGTAAATAAGTAAGTAAAGTGTATTATAGCTCATACTAAAACAAGAAACCTAGCTGTCATTATGATAGCCAACTGTACTGGTTGTCAGTGACTTTCAAGGTCGATCAACTCATCTTGACATTTGAAAGCCAATATGCGACTTCCTATCAATGATCAATAGCAGCCTACGCCCTGTCTCGCACCGTTTAGCCATAATAGCGCGTAACAGCCTTCAAGGTCATCCAAGGTCAATGATTTCCATCTAATCTGACACGGCGTATGCCACTTCCTAGATCAGTAGCAAATTGGGCTTTATCTTGCACCGTTTAGCCACAGTACATCCGTGACAGACAGACAGACGAATGACAACCATGAGAACAGCTCGACCGTTACTTAAGTATGGTCGGCTAAAAATCTCTAATGTGCCTAGTACATTTTGTCGTCAATATTTCACAAAAAGTATTGTGTCTTCTTTATTTATGTCTGGCTGTCAGGAGGAAGAGAAGGAAGAGCTGGAGAAAGCCGTGGTCAAGATACAGGCAGGATTCCGCGGCTTCAAAGCTCGCAAAGAAATGAGGTAGTCTACTGCTGTCACTCGTGTCTCTCAGCCTGACGGGTGTATATATGGGGGAGGGGAGGTTGTGTCCAGGTTCCCCTCTCTTTGGAAGTGAAAAAAATTAACGGTAGGCCTACGTGATTTGCAGTTAGCATTTAGATGATCGAGCAATTTTAAGTGCCAATGATGCGTCACTTACGTGCAGAAAATGTACGACTAAAACATATGCCTGCTTTTTTTCTAATTCTTTTATTACTTGCCTGGTATTTTTGTCACGTCCAGCGTATTGCGTTGTCTCGCTTGGTTGCACCAGTCTAGAGTGTGAGCCATTATTGTTCAGATTTATTGGGATATTCACGGGGGTATCCCGGAGGTCATCAAGGGGCGTCAAACGATAGCGCATAGTCTCATTCGAGGCACGACGTGCACGGTAGCGTAAGCTTAAGTTCATTTGGTAATTCACTTTTTTATGTCTGTCGAGTTTAACGGGCCTAAGTTTCGGTTAATCTTGTGACGGATAATATTAACTGACAGTGCACGCTTTGCAGTAGCTAAAGGTTAAAAAGAAAAGCCGGTGTACAGCTAGCTGTTTAGGCCTATGGAAAACCCATCGCGGAGCTGCGGAGCGTCACCCGCCGTATGGGATCACACCTGCCACCCGACACAGGTGAACACGCACGCCCCGTCTTTACGTCAGGAAGCTTTTCTTTGTCTGTACGACTTAGAACTAAACCTGAACTTAAAGCTTTATCGTAGACGCGGCCTAAACTATAGGTTTGAAGGCTGTGTGCCTGGTTGCAGAGGTGCAGAAACAGTACAGTCTGACGCACAGTCAGCTGCTGACGCTGACGATGATGAAACGGACCAAGAGGAACACAGCGAACTTGAGTCTTCCATCGTAAGCCAACCTCCGATTCGGTGGCGTCGTGGCGGAAGACTAAGGAAGGGGGCATTCCCCCTTGCACATAAATTTTAGCCTATCGGAAAAATTTTCTTTCAGAAGTACAAAATATTGGGTTCAAAAGTCCCCATTTGGGGGGGAATTTAGGAGCAGAATTGATATTTTAGCTCCCATAATTCTTTCCGTCAGACATTTGCAGCTGTCTGTCTGTCAACAAAATTGCAACCTTTTGCGACGCCGCTTTTCTGATCAATTAACTATCAGATTTTTATGCAGGCTTAATGCTTATGCGTTTTGTTTTCTACTTTAACTTTCTGTAGCATTTCTGCAGTAGGCCTATAGGCTCAAGTATAGCTCTCTGTTTTCATGACGTGAATATTGCATGTTAATTGCGTCTATGTAAGTGCATTCAAACGGATAGTCTCAGGGCCTAACTTTCGTCCAAAAATGGGGCACCAAAATTCTGTCCCCCGAGCTGTATTTGTTGGGAGACTGGGGTATTGAACTCCCTCTTCCGTTGGACACGTTTGAGAATCGAGTTATTATAGTAAATGTTATTGACAGAAAGCTGCATTATTTTATCTGCCGTACGCACGCACGCCTGAAAAGTGGGGGATACGGTGCCCCACTCCAAAAATGAGGTAACCGGACCTTGCGGCCTGCCTACCCCACCCACCGGAAAGTTATGAGTATGCACTGGTCAAACTAAGGGGAACACGGGGGAACTGCGTTCGCCACCTGCTGCTTTCAGCTTATTAGTTAATTATTTATTCCATTATTACATCTGAATTTAGGCTAAAGGTTGGTAAAATTTGTGGTACCAGATGTCATATTTTAAGGCAAAAAAATGCAACGCTAGGGCAGCTTACAGCGCTCCGCCATACAACCTAGCTATATTTAAAGGGCCTACTACTAAGGGGAGGGTGGAAAGGGGAGGGGTGGGAAAAGGGAAAGAGGGGAAAAAGCAGAAGAGAAAGAAGGTGAGGGAAATCTTACTTTGACCAATGTGCAAAAGTATGGATAGTGATGGACAGTCGTATGTGTTGGTATAGGAGCTAAGCAAGGAAGAGGCGGCAACTATAATACAGGCTGGCATGAAGGGGATGCTGGCTCGCCAGAGTATTCGCACGGAGATGCTGGAAGATCAGGGCGCCGCCGCCGGCGAGCCAGACAAAGATGCTGATGCTGGTGATGCTGCTGCTGACGATGATGATGATGAGGCCTAAAGATAAAACTTGTGTCTTCGGCTGCAGCCAGTAAAAAAATAGGGACGGGGGCGGCAGAAATTTTTAAAATTATTCATTCGTATATCTTGACCTGTCGCGGGTAATATTACCCAACAACCCAGTACTCACGAGAACTCAAGCAAAGATACTGCAACATTTCAGATCAGATGCAAACAGTATTTTTCAGTAAAACTTCGACAGCTTACTAAAACTACTAATATTTTTAAAGGTCTAATAAAATTATGGGGGATGCGGGTTTTTTCTACAGACGGACGGCAGGTCTGATGCCATGTGACTGCTTGTTGTAGGCCTACCTGTGGTTAAAGGCGCGTAAAGAGCGTATGAGATGAACTGAACCGAACCGAACCGACTGAACTGAAACAACAGAACTATGCCATTTTTCCGGTTTATTTCATCTTATTTCAGTTTATTTTATTTTATTTCATTCCAGTTCAGTCTGTTTCGTTCGCGCTGTACGTGCCTTAACGTCAGACTTTGACACGTCAGTTGGCGGCTAAACGAAATTGTGGGTGTTTGTTTTTCGACTGCTTTGGGTCTTAGTATTTTGCCATATATAATCAGACTTTGAAACGTATGATTGCAGCTTTAAGATTTTTTTGACCGTATTGGTGTAACAGAAGAAAGGTTAAGAAAACCAACAGGGCAAGGGAATGGGTAGTAATTTCGGTAAGGGGAAAAGAAGGAACGTGTTATTTTTTTAAGAACAAGGGTGATTTCAGTTTTGTTGCTTCCAGTTAGGCCCGAGTTGGGTTTGTTTATCTAAGTCGTGTGTAGTGTTACGTTTACATTTTTTCACATACCGGTATGACTGGTCGGTTCGTCGTGTTTCAAGTTACTGTTAGTTCAGCATGTTCTTTACATTTTGCATTTTGCCAGTTTAATTTTTGACGCTGCATTTCAGCGTGACATGAACAGTAAAACAGACTGTATAGCGTGTAAAACAGGTTTGTCTAATATATTAATATTTAATATATTTGCAGTAAGCAATTTTCGTTCTCTTGTATAAGCTATATGGCTGCATCTATAGCATACAGCGTAGGCCTATCTATGACTGTTGACTGTGTAGTGTTTATGGCGTCTAAGAAATACGTTCGTTTTTTGTGTCGCCAGCATAACTTGTTAGTCAGATAGCAGTAATGCGCGCATAGCCAGTAGAGAATTTTGTCCAGTTTACAGTTTTTGCGGGATGTTTTTTCTTGTCAGTTTGTTGCGAGTGTTTATCATTGTCTGTTTATGCGGTTCTCTGAATTTTTGGAAGTTGTTGCTATATACAAGAAATGCAAAAGTTGTTTTTTTATATCGTTATTATTGCATTTCACAAACTAGAAAGCAGTCAGAGCCCGCACACTTCCGCCAAGGCCATGTTGTTTGCTAGATGGCAGCGCCATCTTTGGTTTCGCAGCAGTTTGCCTTATGCCCGATTGAAAGCAATGGTAACGAAAATTTCAAAGTGATCCAGAACCCAAGATTCTTTCCGGATCACCCCCAAAATTGAATCACTGGTAGTTTTTGCGATTCCCGACATGCCCTCAAAAATTCAGAAAGATCCTTCTAGAACTTTTTGAGTTATCTTGCTAACACACAGACAGACAAACAAACAAACAGTCTGGCAAAAACATTACCTCCTTGGCGGAGGTAAATACAAATTACAGAAGTACTGAGCGGCTATTGTTCAGAGTCACGATGCAGGGGCGTCCATTCCATTGAGAGGTAAAAGCAGAATGCTCTATGAAAAAATTTTGCGGTGGGAATTAAATTGTGGGGGATTTTTGCACTTAACATATTGACAATCATTTGTATTGCACATTATAAATGACTAAAAATGCTGCAATGAGATGCGTTTTGACAGAGCCGTCGGAAGGGCCCCCGTACCCCCGGCCGGGGGGCTCACGTATGCTCAGGGGCCTCATGCAGGTGTGAAAAAATTTTTCTAGTTTTTTAAAAAAATATATTCAAAATATAAAATGAATAAACATGTGGAAAGTTTACCCAAAGTGGACAAGTCCATTACTTTTCATTACTGTACATCTGTGACATAATGCGGCCTATAGACGTCATTTTTTTTAAAAGACAACACAAATTGTATCTAATTTTTTGTGTTTCAAATTTTTTTAAAGTGCGTAAATTTGCAACTTTCAGTGAACATCCAAAAGCTAAAAGTGTTTCAGCTACAGGGGGCAAGCCCCCTTAACTTCGTGACCAGGGGCTCTGCTCCAGGACCCCGCTGGGGGCTCTGCCACCAGACCCCTTATTATAGGGGCCTCACACTTGTATTGGGGCGCCTGCAACTTTCTAACGCCGGCACTGCGTTTTGACAGCCCAAATGCGAAAGAGCCCCGCTGGGGTGCTTGTCATTGGCGGTTTTAGGCCCGGGCCGAAGGGCACAGACCTCCTAGTTTTGCTCCCCCAGTTACTTTCGTGACCACCCATGATTTTTTTGCAAAAATAACACAAATATCTCATTTCTTTGCGTTTCCAAATTGTGGAAAGTGGGCAAATTTGCGGCTTCCATTGAACGTCCAGAAACCAAAAGTGCTTCAGCTTCAGGGGGCTTCACCCCTGGTCCCTGACCAGGGGCTCTGCCCCTGGACCCCGCTGGGAGTTTTACCCCAGACTCCCGTTATAGGCTCGCGCTACCGCGCTCGCTATAAGGCCGTGCCCCCCAGATATTGCGGGCTAGAACCGCCACTGGTGCTCCCTCAGTGTCTTTAGCTGGGAAGGGAAAGGAAGGCTGAGAGAAGATAAAGGAAGGAAGGGATGAGGATGAAGGACTGGATGAGGGGTTTATGCGACTTGGGGGACAGCGGGAAAGTTGCTTTAATTCTTGGCACTCAGAGGATGGCCACCGCTGCAGAAATAGAGAAAACAATCAAAACGCGGTAGGCCTAATGACGAACGTCATCCGGCGCTTCTGTAGGTGACACTTTGTCGTGGTTGTATTGAAGAGCATTGTAGGGTTCGTGCTGCTAGTGTGATTTTGGCAGTGGCTTCTACCTCCTCCCCAAATCTGGAACCGAAAGCGGGCTCACGTTTCCCCCATTTCGGGCTCAATATCTCTCTCTAGATGTCTAGATCTGTTAGGGGTTTTGATATGATTCAAATCTACACCCTTAACAGAACTTCCCCCCCCCCTATTTGTCACTGGGTGCAAGCTGCGCCCACCAGTTAAAGCCTAGGGATAGAGGCCCCTGGAGTCTGGCTTCGTCCACTCGTTCGTAGAGCTTGGTCGCAGCAGTTTACCGAGTAGTCTGTGGTCTGGCCGGTTGTGCTTGCCTGGTGGGTGGTAGGGGCGGGAATCGGTCGTGTTCTGCCCGAGCAATGAGCACCACGACAACGACCTCGACAACAATCAGCAACAACAGCACGGCGAAGAACTTCCGTTTTCCCGCGTCCACCCAGCCAAACACACACGATGCAAGCCTTCCCGTGCTGCTTTGCTGCACGCTCATCGCGTGACGTCACGTTCAGCTGATGACGTCACGGACGGGCTTTGGCGGACGCAAAGATACTAGTGACATCGCATCTCCATCAGTTATGACGTCACTGGAACATTTTCCACGACGCAGATAACCAACCCTTGTGAGCCGATGAAATAACGAACGCGAGCCGTTGACAGCCTGAAACATCACAATTTTCATTTTCTGTTATTTTGCCATAATTCGACAATAAAAAGTAGTATATGACGCGCTCACTGAGGCTGCGGCGTACGCACGACGCAAAACAGTAAAATAGGTCTAATTTCCGAAAAAAAAATCTTAGCACGTTACGTATAAGCTAGGCCTAGTGCAATTCATACATGTGGTCACAATTTGGAATTTTGGCAACGTTACCGTAGGATATATAGTCTGTCGCCATCATGTGTGCTAGGAGCCGTCTCGTCTGCTTTTAGCTGCCCTGAGGAACTCTGATATTAGCACCAATTTTATTTTCTGCAATTTCGGTTTTTACTGTGGAGTACGTATATGCGACGGACGAAGACCCGTAAACTTAATACAACTTATTAGGACGGCCGCATAAAATGCCAAGACATGACGTTGCATAGCTTACACTTCGTGTGCACTCACCGTGTCCAGTCTCACCTGTTCGGCCACGCACACGTTTATCCACGAACGGGAAAAATGTCGGTCTGTCGAACTGTGAGAATAAGGCGCTCAACGCATGCACAGCGGCTGCGTGTTACAGCCAGTGCAGCAGCAGCAGCAGCTTGATGCTGTACGTCGTCCTGCAGCTGCGTCGTCCTGGCTATTCGAATGGCGCGTTACGGCATTGCTAGGCGCGCTCATGGTCGATCAATGACGAGTTGCTTGTGGGTGACTCGCAGCTGCTGCGCAGTCGCAGACAAAGCACGGCGCCGATTCAACCAGCTGCCCAGAATCATGCCTGTCGAAAGTCACAGCGGGGCCCGGGAAAACATTCTCGCGGGACCCCTCTGGGGAATTTTTTAAATTTTACTTTTTTTAAATGACGCATTCTGGTGTACTTTATATTTTTGAGCGACGGCTGGGCCCCCAAACGTCGCGGGGCCGGGGGTAATTAATAGGGCTAGACGAAAATCACGGTGCAAAAGTGAAAAAATCACGGCATCCTTTTAGAAAAGTCGCAAAATTCACGGCGAATTCACGGTGCCAATTCACGGTCATATATAGCGTTAAAAACGTCTCATTGACAAACATTTTTGTTTTCTGCCTAGTCAACAATCAGTCATGTATCGTCATCTCACAAAATGACTAACATTAATCGTTCTTAGTAACTTTCAGGAACAGTTTTAGTAACTATATCCAGCTA
>Ga0209671_1003858_pt1 | contig 14616 bp, 10 predicted proteins | sample WorMetHERISLAND2_2_FD_187401 | JGI IMG/M metagenome (GOLD analysis project Ga0209671, IMG submission 187401) | Marine gutless worms symbiont microbial communities from Max Planck institute for Marine Microbiology, Germany - Olavius geniculatus... | ecosystem: Host-associated > Annelida >... | reverse complement strand
AGATTTCATTCGTGTTGTTACTTTATGGTCAGCGCATCGACACTCATCTGACCGACCCTCCTTTAGGGACTGACAGAGGCTTCCCGCTGGTGTTCGACCATCGCACCAACGAGGCGCAGTTCATCCATCCCAGTAGGCTTAGTTGTTGTTGTAGCTGTGTACTAGCAGTTGTAGTAGTGGTGGTGAGTTGTGCAGTAGGCCTAGTCTGATACACTCGCTCTAAATAATTGTATTATAGTAATAATAGTAGGCCTATTGTGCACACTAACCATAAAAACGTGTAGCCTATTACCCTGGTATGCCAGGTTAACAATGTTTTAATAGAAGCTGGGGGCTTCTATTAGCAGTTTTACGGTACTTCCAGAAAGTTGCAGTCTTGAGAGACTGTAGTGAAATGCAAGACGATCAAGACAGCACTGCCGAAATGGGCAACAGATTGATTTCGTCTAATTACACATCAATTAACTGGCACAAACCCTAACTACTGACCATATCCCTAACCCTAACCCTACCGGTAGCGATTGTAGGTGAAACTCACTCAGCTGGCGCATTCTGCACCTATCAGCTGAATTATTTCAATATAGCAAAAACGAAACACGCCAGCACATTGTGCTGCATACAGATGCACGATCAGATATATACCTGTTTTTTTTCGGTGAAGTTTTTGTTGTCAGAAACTTTAACTTTTTATTAGTATGGGTCGTTTCTTCACATATACGGTTTTCGTCTGCTGATGCGTCTTCACCTACAACGTGGCGTACGCAGATTATGCATAGGCCCCCTAGTCAGACTATCCACTGTGTCTCAAAAAAGTCCCACTTTTAATTGTCCATATCTTTGACAAATATTAACCGATTTTCAAAATTTTTTCACCGGCACACTCTTTGGACATTTTGCAATAAAGTGGTTATTGAATATCCCACCATGCCATAACTGCGTCGCTACACTACCTTGAGAAATATAAATACAAGAAAATACTAGGTAACAGGCGTGTTGGAAGTTGAAAGACACTTCAGACCAAAATCGCGACAAATGATCAGTACAATGCGACGCCGTATTAGACCCATTTTTGTGGATATCTGGTGTGTTATACGGTGTGTTTGTTTCTGGCCTTCGTTGTCTAGTAAGGCTACCAGTTCATCCGCAGTGGTCACGTTCTCTTCAGTACGTGCATGCTTCAATCTGCCGCTCTCATGCCTTTGTTTGGCGCTTTCTGTTGTCCAAATCTTTTTAGTAACGTGTCCAGTCCTTCCCTGTTTCTGTTTATCTTCAGAAATTTTGCCAGTATTCTTTGCCAACTGCATTTTTTGAACTCGTAAAAGTTCTTAGTTGAAGCCTTGTCCCCATTGCTAAATGCACGTTACATTACCGGTGTATTGTCACTGCATGAAAAATTATTTTTTACATTATATCATCTGCTTTTGTTTAGAAACACAAGAAATGTATTAAAAACTAAACATTATTAGCTATTAATATAAAAAATTGTTGGAAAATTGTTTTTAGAAAATAATTTTTGCATATGTATTACTAAGATTTTAGAGATTTTTGACAATTTAAGTTTCACATGGTAGTGTAGAGACGCAGTTAAGGTGTGGTGGTATGTTTAATAATAACACTACTGCTACTTGTCCACAAAGTGCGCCAGTGAAAAAATTTTGAAAATCGGTCAATATTTGACGAAGATATGGACAATCACAAAGTGGGACATTTTTTTGAGACAGTGTAGTTATCGCGTACCAGCTAGTCTACTAACCGCCTATTGTTTCTTGCCCATTTCGATAGTGCTCTCTTGAGGTGCTTGTGTAGTGGCTCAAATTGTAAAATTGGCACAGTGCCGATACCGCAACCGCAAGGTGTGTTCTCATTTCCGGTTAAAAGAAAACATTACGTGGGATTATTCAGGTAGTGTTTGCTTTATGTTTTAACGCTTTGTCGGTTAGCAATTTGTTCTCAGTATAGTAGTAAATTTACTTAACAACAAGTACGCAGACGTTTGTTAACGAAGACAAATCGATCACGTCAACTTTGCTGTTACTATGTGTCACTCTGTCAACTTCCTTAGTGATCTGTCTTCCACAGGTAACTCTGTCGTTTTGGCTATGAACTGTCAGGAAGTCTGATGTGTGTGAATTGAAAACGTACAGAACAGCACGAGTAAGGGAACATAACACACAGTAGTACTTATAGCTTTCTCATGCCTAGATAGAAATATCATCCCCATCCTAGATCATACTATTACTGCTAAGATCTAGATCTAAAAATCCGGTGCTTCCAGTTGCAATCTGCTGAAAAAGTAGGGATGGGGAAGTATTTTTGCTATTTTTATTTTGTGACATTTTTGCACATATTATGCGACATCCCATACAAACAAAGTGGCACACTGAATAGTAAAGTTATCATGCACTCTCTGTAACACTGTTTTTCTTCGAAACAGTCAGAATATAAAACAGTAAGTCAGTGCAATGTGCCTCTGTGAACTACATTAACAGCAGTCAGTACTGAAAAGCAACACTTATTAAGACATCATCTTTGTGCAAAATAAGTAACTGATTTTGTTTTATTGACTGAGAAAAATATTTTTGATGGTTCAATGCATCCATGGAATGCAGGTTTTTTCTAGAGATGGATGGCAATTGAAAGCATATGGTTTATTTACTGTTCAGCTGGACATAAAGCACATGTGAAAGCAGGAACTGCTATTGTAGTAAGACGTGATATATTATGCAGTTATGTGATATAGATCATATCCAGACAAGTTCAGAGTCGAGATGACAATATGCAATGCATTGCATGTGCAAGACAGATGCAGACTCGTTGCAGCAACAGAGTTCATATCTAGCGCCTATGCTGTAGCCTATGTCTATTGGCTACAGTAGGCCACACCTACATGACTGTTCATATGCTATCAGCATAACGCATAAAAACACATTTTGTTCACTTTTCTGACATTGCGGCTGACATTTCATTCAGTTGTCCATTTTTCAACTGCCTACAGTAAAATTGCTTGAAGTGTTGACCCACTATGCGAACAAGGCAAGGAGATGCTTTCTTCATTCACTTGACAGCAGTATCGATAATGTTCTGCTGCAGACCAATACAGGCTCTACCAGTCACTTCTGACTTTATAAACATTCCTAAACTTCATCTGGTAGACACACTGCTGCAAGACAGTCAAACCTTGTAATAGACCTGCTGTTGGGGCCCACAAATTAGGACAGATGTTATTTATTGACTTTTTTCCATTCATTTTAACATGTATTATGTCTGGTCTGCTTTCCCTAGGTAGTGCAAAAGCAGATTTTGGGTGAGGTTAGAACTAAAACACTTATTTAGTAGCCAGCCAGTTGTGTCAGAAATATTTCTGCCAAATATTATTAAAATCTGCGAATATTTATTCAGGGTACGATCGATAATGTTGGGGATGTTTTTTCAGATTTTCTGTTTCTTTTAATGCATGTTTTGCTTGATCTGCTTTCCCTAGGTAGTGCAGAAGCATACGTTGGGTGAGGTGGGAAACTGAACAGTCATTTGATTACAAGTTATGTCAGGAATATTTTTACGAAAAACTATTTAAATCTGATAATTGGTTTTCAGTCGAAAATGTCAGGGATGTTTTTTTACAGACACAGTGTACAAATGCTCTTACTTTCTTACTTGCGTACTTACTTGCATACTTATATATAATTTTGCTCAGTTGTGATGACGGTTGCAGCTAGTTTCTGTGAAATCTGTGGGTGGTCTGCATGCCATGATGTTGCCTGTGTATGATAATTGCAAGCTTTGTCTATGAGTTGAAAATTAGGCTTTGTTGCATGATATATTACTTTCTTTGCTGATTACTCCAATTCTTATATATTTCTGCAGTAGAGAATAAACCAGTTTATAGTGGGTCGTGTGCTTAGTAGACAAATCTGGTGACAGACAGATGCCAAAGGAATCATTTTTTGTTCACAAATTAGTAATTACTCCTGTAGTCAGTGATTTAGACATTGGCCTTGATGATAAGATTAAGGTTTGTGTTCTTTTTTTTGAAGCCTGAGGCCTTAGAATTAGTCTTGACACCCAATCATGTTTTGTTTTTGTTATGCCTGATTTTGTCCTTGTACCTCATGTTTTTGTTAACGTCACTCACTGGATAAGTATGCCACAGTGTCAGTGTGCCAATGATTATTGTGGCATTTGGGTTATAGAAAAAGCATACATACACTAGTGGGGGTTTTGTTGTTAATGGTTAGGCACGCGAGTGGTCCATCTGGCGGGCGTTCGTTCCACCAGCCATAAGTAATAACCTTGCAGCATATAGGCTTCTTATTGCGTTGACATTCGATGAGCTTTGAACTGAGAAGGACAAACTGGTTACTGTGGATGCTGCGCTCGGGGAACATTTATACCAATTTTTTTCTTTTCTTTTTCCAGACAGGGACAGATGGACTGACGGGCGAACGGACGAGCAAAACCTGTAATGCGGCCTGTCAGCACGAGCCTATTAGGACGAGCGTATAACAGTGGAGCAAGTAAAGTTGGAAAGTTATAGCACTGTGGTCCGAAACAGTCAAGTTCAGCGTAGGTGGGCTGGGTAACGTGGGCTAACTTCCCCTAAATTATGGTAGATATTATCTTTATACTTCGCAGATGGTCTGCCTTCCAGTTTCTTGCACTTGTCTGCCTATTTTGCTTTTGCTTAGCCTACAGGCCTTATAAATATCAGACCTTAGCATCCAATGCATTAGTTCTATAGCGTTTCTGATACGATAGAAATGCTATAGAATTAATGCATTGGGACCTTATATTATAAATCTTTGCTTTTGAGATTTGTAGTTTATCAAATGCCCTCATTTAGCATACTGATATATTGGATTAAGTGCCGGCGGGCTTTGTGAGTGGCAGCTGTGTTTGTTTGTTGCCATCTCAAATCGCTCAAAACTTAGGAATGTGGATTGTAGGCCTACAAACTTTTCATGCCATGACTGTTGCACATATCTTCAATTCTTCATCTTCCTGTTTCTAAAAGATGATGATGGATGCTGAAATGCAAGCGCAAAAATTCAGACTGGTAAAAAGTACGTTTTCTCCCGGTTTTCATTTTCTAACATACTGCTGGTGCTCGGTGATAGATCCAACTCGTAGAATTTTTTAATGTTATTTTTGATTACTATTTGATGCTGTAATACCTACCTGGCTTGTACGTTTTTGTGGTGGTGGACACTACGTTCTTCTCTGACGTTACACATAAGATGTTCCGTTTGCGTTGGCGATGCTGAGGGAGTTCACAGCCCTCACCAGACCCCCTAGCTGGATATGGGGGAAGGGGAAGGAAAGGGGAGGGGAGACCAGGAAGGGAATCGTTTTCAGGCATTGACTTTGTCTTTCCCAGCGTTTGCATGTTTGAACTTTGCGTGAACGTGGCATGCAAACGGCGACAATAGAGTAGTACATCGAGTATCATTCTGCGCAGTAGTATGCGGCATATTCATTGTTAATGTTGTAACGACGACGGACTGCCTCAACACGTGTGACGCTTTCAGCCTTTCACACTGAGTGACAAATGAAGTGACTCAGCAAATGTGCTTTGTGTAGGCTTGCAGGTAAACGCGCAGGACACAGTATAGCTGGTTTATGCGAGGTGGGGGTTAGCGGTAATAATGACGATAATAAAAATACGACGAAGGCCAGTGTTTATGGTGCTGTCGTCTTAGCGCATTAGCCGTTGCGGGAGAGGGTTCACCTTGCTGGCTTGATGAATGTAAAACGGCTCCGACCGGCCGGCGACCTTTGGACCTAGCCACCCGTCTTGGGGTCATATGCCACTCCATGAACGATAATAGATTGCGCAATTACCTGCGATTTTGAAAAAAAATAACCGCTGGGCAGCTGCGGTAAACACATTCTTACCCGTCACCTGTAGCTGAGTTACGTTCATACTTAACATAAGTAAGCTAGATACATTGTATGTATGTTTTTTAAAAAGTAATATATGACGCTGAATGGCACACATTCTGATTGTGCTGATAAGCTGTTAAGGAACTAATAGCTCTCTCGCTATACGAAGCATGAGTCTGCTTGAGGCACCAAGCTACAGACATGGATAAATTGTGCATGTAAGCTGATAACAGCAACATTTTTAAATTTGAGTTTTCATTCTTTTGGAAGCTGTTGGATGGGCAGTAGAAATGGTATCAGGTTTGTAAAGGGTGCAGAAAAATTGGTCAGTTAAACAGATGCTGAAGTGTGCTGTTTTTGTCACAAACTCATTTCTTTGTAGCCTGGCCTGTTGTTTGTCCGTTTGTCACCAGGGCCATTGGGCGCCCTGTTGGGTAAAAATGTGGGGGCCTTACTGCTACTGCCCGGACAGCAGACAGTCCATGCTAATGGGCATACAACCCCCCTCCCCCTCTTTTCCCGCACGCCACGCCAGAGGATGTGGTGCTCATCAGGTGATCTTTTAAATGTCTGACAGATATTTAATAGGCCCCACGGAGCAGAATATGTTGCACTTCTGTCCAATTTTCTGGGTTGTTGGGGCCAAGGCCTAAATCTACCTCTTTCTGTCACATTTGTGCACCCTCCTTAAACCGTTTGACAGATTAAGATGCCATTTGGCAAGGACACTTGTAGGTCAAATGATGCATTTTTGTTCGTTGGTGGTCCCTGACCCTACAGGGAATGGGAGATTCGGAGGTTTAACCTTCACAGCAGTTGCGAATAGCTGTGCAGCTACCTAGTGAATAGAAAGTATGAGCAGTTCCATTTTATACCAAATTACATCGGTGCTTGTTTCTGGTTAATGCGTTGTGTAACTTGAGTTGGATCCACAAAGTTGCTCTGCCCCGGGTACTGTTTGTACTTGAATGGATGACCATTGGCATATGGGTAAACCATTTTCGTACATAACCAACCACCCAGGACAACTCAGCCTGGCCATCCCTCCATAGGTATGCACAGTGAGCACCAGTGAAAGCTGGGGACAAACAGGCACACCATGCAATGGAAAAGCACTAGCTACATGTCCGTGGTCTGGCGCTGTACTGTATATGAAAGTGTGTAACTGCAAGCTAGTGTTTGTCTGAGGGCTAAAGAAATAGAGATTAGTGCCGCCGTATGGGTATCTGGCTCGGGAAGGACTTTTCATTTTTTTACTAACTTATTTATTGCGAAATTTTTGATTGATCATTTTGTAGATGATTGAAACATGAAGTGAGGTTGGACACGATTTCCACAATCCGTCTCTAACGTCTTCAGGATCGTATCACATCTGGTAATCATGGATTCTCTTTAATCTGATTTGATCTGTCAACGTGGGTGGCACCAGTCAGGTGCTTTGCGTACATGGATATGATTGACTCCGAGCACGTCAGTGCTCCGGGTAGTGGTCATTCCGGCAGTTTCAAGTCACGTCTCTGGCACAGTCCGTTCTTCCCATCAGCCAAGTCTCTGGTTGACACGCCCACCGGAACCACTCAGCATTCGTCTCGCTTCCGCTTCAAGTCCAGATTCCACAGACAACTCAATGGCACGCCAGATACTGGTGAGAATCAATAACTTTTGTGTTATTTATGAGAGTAACTGACTTACACTCCTACAGATTTTTGCCAGATGTTGCTGAGAACGTCCGTGATACTTTCGCAAGTTTTTAGTGACAGACGTTACGGCGGAGTGGTCTGGCTGAGTCTGTCCAATCCGTGTCTCTGTTATACTTGGGCGCCATGCTAATGCCATTAGATGGAATAAGATACTGTTTGCTACAGGACACTTGCTGATGTCAAAGGTAATAGTAAAAAAGAAGTTAGAGGTAAGCATGGTAACTGAGCTATACAGTAGTTCTTTACCATAGGTCAAAACCCAAAAACTACTGAACACCATTTGATGTATGAGATCTCACGGTGTTACCTACCATTTGACGCAAGTGACTGGATATGTCCTGCCATAGCCTGAGTTAGGCAGACTAGTAGTTAGTTTACCTACCCTGGAATGGGATGGATGAAAGGTTGAGTTGACCTGTGTGGGGGCTGTCTTAAAGTGCCAAGTTTTGGCTTACATTTGTTTGTTTCCCAGTCCGCATGTGCCGAATACATACCTGCTGATGTCGTTTGTTGGACTGGAATGCAGGATCTCCGGATGTGCTGAGTGACGATGCGGAGGATGTTCAACATACTCCAGGCTGCGTTGGACACCGACAGCCGTATGTCAGCCTAGTAGTGGAGGAACTCATTGAGACCGAGAGATCTTATGTTAAAGACCTCTATGATGTCGTACATGTGAGTACATATCTCCGTCCATTTGATAGGTATGGTTACTTTTTCAGATGTAAATTGAGTTTTTTGACCTTTCAGTTTTTGTGTTGGAAATACTTGCTTCAGAAATGGTAACATTTTGTTGGAATTGCTGTTTACAACCATTTAGAGCTTCGTACTTTGTGGCTATGGCTCTGAAGACCTGCTTAAGTTCTCAGCAGCCAAACCTGACCTGAAGGCTGTCAAAGATCTCTGCACGTGGAATGAATTGATTAGTTTTCTTACAAGCGATTTCTTCACTGAAAGAAAATCTGAGAATATAAGTGTATTTGTCTGGCATTTTAGTTTGATTATCGTATTTTACCTGAGCAGCGAATTAAGACTGATTTACGTATTTAAATGCTTCACTAATTGTGTTACTTTACATTCCTGTTTATCTATAGCATAACCCATTGTTTGTACAGTAATGCTTCTGCACTGCAGAATAATTATTATTGCAGCTGCCAAAAAACAAAGTGAGTAGAAGAATCGAGCAGATTTTACACGTAATCTGAAATTTTTTTCCCTCAGCTGGTGTCTAACATTATTACATGAAGTATTTGAGGTGTGTAAGGGTCATCACCCTGTCAGCAAGCTTGTAAGCAGTAAATACATTGCGAAACAACTGTGAAATTTTTTGATATGGACAGGAGTATATAGGGTTTCCTTTTTGAGTTCATGGTGTATGATTTTTGGTATATATTTCACATAGCTTTACCTGCATAACTATTGATGCATATCAGTAACATCTGAGCAGTGACCTTTGAAACTGATAAGCTACGGCTGCAGTGCATTTGTATTGTATATCAAAGCTGTGTGTGCGTGCATTGCTAGGGTTACATGAAAGTAATTGCGCCTAAAGGCCAGTGCAAGATCTCCAAGCAAGATTTCAGCAGTCTCTATGGAAACATTCACTCCATTTACCGGTTCAACAGGTTTGCAGTGTTCTCCAGTTGCTTTGCCATTGTGTAAGATGTACTCGGTTTTTGCTACTTTTCCTGATATGGTAAATGAATATTTGCTCAGGTGCTCAGGTCATATTGCATTAATTGTCACTGCTGCATCTCCAATGTTGATTTAGCCATACCCACAGATTGCAATGCATATTGCGAATGAGTGCTATGAGTTTTTACTGCAAAAGTCTCGTTTCTTTCAGGCTTCTGGGAGTGGGGCTGCTGTCTAATGCATACTTAATTTGGTTATGTTAGACCTGTTTCGCAAAAACAAAGTTGTTGGAATTGTTTTGGCAAAATTTTTGCAGTCTTGATTCTTCCAGCTAGCAGCATCGGATGACTGAAGGACGTTATCATCGCTAAAACGTTTGTGCTTAGGTGTTGAGGATGTGGTGCATTTTGACTAGCTGTTAAATCCTGCCTTACAGTTACATTGGCGAATATCCATTGATTGTAGGCGGTTCCTGCAAAGCCTGGAAAACAGTCGATCTGATGCAGTCAAAGTGGCTCACTGCTTTGTCGATAAGTTCGATGACTTCTTTATCTATGCCGACTACTGCACCAACTACCCACGGTAAGACAGCTGCAGCAGAGAGCAGATGTGGGCGTAAGTTGGGCAGACGAAAGCAGTTGAGTAGATTCAAGGATATATATTGAGAGTGCACAGTTTTCAAATGCTTGACTGCACTAAGTAGCATCGTACAGCTGACTGTCTCATCAAGGCTCTTGACAGCAACCATAGCTCTTCAGTCTCTACAGTAGTTCAGAACTCAAATGCTACTGAATGGCACCTAACATATGGGACGACACAGTGTTACCTACCACTTGACATGGGTGACTGGTATGGTATTAGCTCAGTCTGTAAGATGCAGTCATTTGGTCGGGTTTGGACGTTCTGAGGTTGAAAGGTGGCAGTTCTAATCCAGCTACTGGTCGACAAGTGAACTTGCCAGGCAGAATAGTTTATGCCTGTGCAGAGGCACCGTGGCTTTTTGCATCTATTTGCTAATGATACTCATATTTCCATAGCACTGTTAGATCGTGACTTCAGAAGCACTCAGATGCCACTTGCCTGTCTTTGTATTAATAGTTAAATTTGTGGTGTACACTAGTAGATTTTACTTGAAATCAGGCATGGCTCTTCGATTGTGCCTACTCGTAGCAGATGTTTTTAACAGCTCTGTTTAAGGGACGTTTTTAGAAATTTACAGATCGGCTGACCGATCAACTGAATGTCTGCAATGTCATCTGGTCGTAGGTCGGTTGAGATGTTTGAGCAGCTGACAAAAGATGAGCGTATCTGTGTGCTGTTGAATCGTCAGCAGAAGACACTGAACCACTGTCTGCCTCTCAGTGCCTACCTCTTTAAACCTGTCCAGAGGATACTCAAGTATCACCTTCTGCTACAGGTACTTTCACACAAATTTCATTTGTTGTGTGGCCTTTCTCTGGACCATATTATGCATCTTGCCAGCCTGTTTTTTCTGCTTTTCTTTTACAGGCTTTTGACTTGAAACCAGAAGGCATAGAAAGAACCGAAATCGGTGTGAACTGTTTCCCGGGGTAGGTGCAATCAGTGTACCAATGTTTATGTTAAAATGTTAAATGTCAAGGTCACCAGAAATCAGAAACTTAAAGATAATGCTAGGCGTCTTGTGTAATTGTTATTAGTTGGTTGTTGATTGTTGCATATCCTTCAGCGCTTTGATGGTCTTTTGGTACAGCATAGTACTGCCACGGCTTTTTTATTGGTACCAGAGGTTCAATTTTTGCCTAGTTTTATTTTAACAAGAAAGCGCAGCTAACACAAAAAGGAATGCATGACAGCAGCAATTAATGTTAAATATGTAACATATTTTCAATCATTTTGTGGTGTTCATGATTTTCCAAGCCGATGCATGTGCTCCCCAGTTTGAATTCATTGTTGCAAATGGCCAAACTACAAGTTCCGCATTTCACAAGGTAATGTAGCAACAATATTAGTGTGAAGTGGGCTAGACTATAGTCATTTACGTCAAGTTTCTTTATGATATTGTATGCCAAAAAATTATTAAAATCTGCCAATGTTTAACAAAGTTATTCAAAAAATAAAAGTGGCACATTTTTTATTGAGACACGATGTAGAGTCTTGCAGGCGATGGTGAAGATTTGGTGATCCTAGCTTTCACCGTTTTTGACTGGTCCACCCATGTGACAGACAGACAGACGGACAAAATTGCAATGGCTAAGATGCGCTATAGTGCCTGCTATCACACGTTACAAAATCGTGGTGTCTGTGTAGTTATTGGTTATTTGTTATTAATCATAATGGTTGTTGCTATCGAGTAGTTTTATTTCCCTAGAAAAGGTAGTGTACGTAGCTGAGACAAATAGATGGCCGACTAAAATTATAATCCAGCCAATGAGAGTCTACCTGATAGAAAGCATTGGATATCGTTTTTTAACTTTTTGGTAACTAATGCTGCTGTTTTTGTTGAATAGTACATCAAGAAGAACAATAGATTTGGATTAACTCGGCTGTGGGTGAAGTATACTAGAAGGTTGATGCCAATATTATTTTTTTGGTCCAAGTTGTGTTGAGGAATTAAAGAGATTGGCTTGTTGAATGCATGTTTTTTCATCTGATGTTAAAACAGTGTTTGTATATCTGTGATATGTATGTAGAATATATTGAACAACCACGATGAGAACAAGCCAGGTCACGAGGTGATAGTGACGGCGCTGGAGAGGATGGTTGAGGTTGCTAGTCTGATCAATGAGTTGAAACGACAACACGAGAGACACGTCCGCAAGGACGAGCTCAGGACTTCATTGACCAGCGGCGGAGGCATTAACACTGAGACTGACATTGTCGGCTTCGGTGAACTTATACTTGAGGTCAGCGTTTTATGTGTTACGATACTGTGCATGTTTTGTTTTTGGTTTATCGATTTCTGATGTTTTATGTAAGTAAGTAAATATATAGACCACACATTGTGACAGCAATATAAGTATTGGCTGGCATACATGATAAAGATATTCTGCTTTACTCCTATCTGCATTTGAGGTTATTATAATAACATAAGACAAAGATGCTTTTAAGTTACTAATTGCTGAGTGTATTTGATACCATAAATGCTCAAAATGACATAAAATGTTTTTGTCTTGCAGTATACAGCCTGATATAATTGTTAATTGCAGCTCACTAGTACTGGTGAATTTCTACTGAATTATTAATTATGGCAGTGAATAGTGCGATGTGCTGATATGCTGATAAGCAACTGTTCAGTCACTCACTCAGTTCTTGTTGGTGCATTATGTTCAGGATGACTTTCGTCTGATAGGCTCGTGGACAGATCGGCATGTCTTGCTATTCCACAGTGCTGTTCTGCTTACCAGGAAGTTGAAGGATGGCAATCTGCAGAGCAAACGATGCCTAAAGGTATGCAAGACTTCCTTGGCTTAATGCATTTGCAACAAAGAATTGCAGTTGCACCTCAATTCCTGCATTGTCAAATTTTCAACTGCTTTTAGTCAGTTATATGAATCTATTGAATTTTTACGCACGAAAGCAGAATGCTTCGCGCGTCTTAGCCATTGTCTGGGCGTCTGTCTGTCCGTCTGTCACACTCGTGATCTGTATCAAAACGGTGCAAGCTAGGATCACAAAATCTTCACTATGGGCTGCCTTAAGGTCTCTAGTTTATCGTGACAAAATTTCGTGCCACTGGGTGCAGGGGTTCCTCTCGAACGAGGGCGTCAAAGAGGGGTACCCCCTAAAAAGACCTCTTTTTGCCATTATTGGCTCGAATAATGTGAAAACGGTTGCAGATAGGTACATACATGCTGCTTATCATAACAATCACTGGTGACAGGCTTTTTGGATTTATCATCAATCACCTTGAACGACCTTGAACCCGTCAAAAAGAGGTTTTTATTGAATTTTTCGCAACACTGAATTGCGACGAAATGGCTGGAGATAGACCAAGACAACCTGCGTTTGAAATTTTCAGCATTCAACATAGATTTTAGCAGTTCAAGTCCCGACCCCTTAGGTTCAAGGAGGTTGGCGCAGGCAGGCGTCAAAGACAGGTACCCCCCTAAAAAGTGGTTATTTTATCGCAGTTATCTCGTATAGCATGAAAACGGTTGCAGATAGGTACATACATGCTGCTTATCATAACAAGCACTGGTGACAGGCTTTTTAAATTTATCAACATCGATGAGCTTGAATGACCTTGAAGCTTCCCAAAAGGGGTTTTTAGTGAATTTTTTGCAATATTTGGATGCTGCGCACAATTCAACACTGAATTGCGACGAAATGGCTGGAGTTAGACCAAGACAATCTGCATATGAAATTTTCTGCATTAAACGTAGATTTCAGCAGTCTTAAGTCCCGATCCCCTAGGTTCATGGAGCCCAGCGCAGGCGGGCGTCAGAGACGGCTACCTCCCCCTCTTAAAAGGTGATTATTTCACCGCAATTATCTGGTGTAGCGTGAAAATGATTGCAAATTGGTACAGACATGCTGTTTATTATTAATTTTTGCGATCTTCTGCTGCAGCACAAAATCCTAGAATGAACTGCGACGAAAAGGCTGGAGACAGACTGACAGTTTGTGAAGAGGAACTGCTATAGGCTTTCGCACGTCTCGTGAGCATTAGGTCAAATTTCTTGTAACTTTTTCTGTTAATCTGTTAACGGCTTTTCTTGGTCAGTCTACATTTCCTCTGCTAATACTGTTTCCAAGCAGTGCTCTTAAAAATTTTTGCTGTACAATAATTTGCAGTTAATTATCCAAGAACTCTTATTAATAACTAAAATTGGTAATTTGCAGGAATACATGTTTGGGTAGATGTTAGAACGTGTTGGTTGGTTGGTGATTGTTGTCAGATGTCAAATCTAACGATGGTTGAGACTGTTCCTCGCGAACCTCTCAACTTTGTTATCGGTCCATACGACAACCAGAAGGAACAGTATACTCTGCAGGTACGGTGCGACTGTGTTCAGTTTGCTTTTAAGCCTTACACAGACTACATAAATATAAATTTGATATGAAAACTAAATTATTGATAGTGTGATTGTATGTCACATGGCACTAGTTTGTACTCTGTAAAGCCCAAATTCCATTACGCCGACTTTCACCGAAACTTCCCCGCGAGGAAAGTCATGGACACAAATCAAGAAAGTCGCGGACACAAACCATCTTGACATGTCAAGATGTTTGCGACAAAGTCCATGACAAGTCCGCGACAAACCCGTTTGTGTCACTCTAATGGAATTTGGCCCGTTACAATGCATGGGGAAAGTCGGAAAGAAAGTCCGAAAGTCCGGGACAAGTTTGCGGACTTGTTGCCGACACAAATCATGAAAGTCGGCGACGTGATTTGTGTCACGGTCTTTCATGATTTGTC
>Ga0209671_1003857_pt1 | contig 14619 bp, 7 predicted proteins | sample WorMetHERISLAND2_2_FD_187401 | JGI IMG/M metagenome (GOLD analysis project Ga0209671, IMG submission 187401) | Marine gutless worms symbiont microbial communities from Max Planck institute for Marine Microbiology, Germany - Olavius geniculatus... | ecosystem: Host-associated > Annelida >... | reverse complement strand
CCGCCCCCAGACCCCCGTTATAGGCTCGCGCTCCGCGCGCTCGCCATGCCCCCCCGTTTGCCGAATCCTAAATATGCCACTGATTAATTTCACTAGCAAAGTACCCGCCCTATGGCGGGTACTTTGCTAGTGTACATAATGCATTCACATTTCACTTGGTTGCACCACCCGGTATATCCTGAAACTGTGTGCACTCAATCAGTTAATCAACCAACCAAAACAAGAAGCTCAGCTGTCGCTAGAATATCCGACTGCAACTAGTCAGTGACCTTCAAGGTCATCCAAGCTCGATGATTTTCATGTAATCTGAAAGGGCATATTTCCGTTTGTGCTTTCTCTTTGTACTCCTCGTGCCTTCTTTCCCTGATATTAGTGATTAGTAGTAACACTGGCCCTATCTCTCACCGTTTCAGGAGATACGGCCACTTATAGCTTGAAACTTTCCTTTAAAAAAACAGCGGCCAAAGCGCTGCAGATAGAGACATGGTTACTATTGACAGCCTATAGGAAGTCGCCAGCGCCCTATCTGACCCCCTACGACTTACCGTTCAGCCACGTTACCGCACAATTGGCATACCATAGTGCGTTATGACCCTTCAAGGTCATCCAAGGTCATCGATTTTCATGTTATTTTAAAGCCAATATGCGACTTCCTATTAGTGATTAATAGCAACCTAGGCCATATCTCACACCGGTTAGCCATACTATATCCGTGAAAGACAGACATGGACGACAACCATACCATAAGCTCGACCATTACTTAAGCACGGTCAGCTAAAAATCAATCAATCAGAGTTACAAAAGTACTTCAAGTTTAATAATAACATATACTGTTTATATACAGTTACCATTCAACAGAAATGACGAGCAAACGACTACAGCAGCAGCAACGACAACTACCGATGAAACTGTAGTGCTGGCAACTGGCTTTGGTCTCAAAGCTCTCGACTGTTTGGCATCTCGTTGCTGGATGCTGTTGTCAGCTGGTTGCTGAGCTAAGATCATTTCACGAAGAACCTGCTGCTCCAGGCAGATGTCCGCCAGTTCAGCGTCTGCAGCACGACTCAACTGAGCCTTGCGTTTGTGCTTTCTCTTTTTACTCCTCGTGCCTTCTTTCCCTGACGCCGTTCAATATCACACACATAATTCATGGTGCACTCGAAAATGTTTTGGTACATCAGCCTCTTAAAAGTTAGTTCTGCAGTTACTCAGAGCATTTTATGTGGCTTTTGCACCTGGCTACCCTTCTAAATGCAACAAAATAACAAAAGGAGAGACAAAAAACTTTGCAGAAAGTATAAATCAAAGATCCTGTCACACCCCAAACATGCCGCCACACTATATGGTGCAGTATACCTTGTAACTATCAGTATATTATAAAGCAGATGTTTTTTGTGACACATTTACAACAGTTAGTGTATTTGAAGTTTACTGCTAATATAACTAATAAAAGAATTTTATCAGATAATTATTCGACGAAGTTCTGAATCTATATATCATCATCATCATCATCAGAACGCATACCGATGCGCTCTCCACTCCTCTCGATCATCAGCCGCTCTCCAGGTCTCCCAAGCAGTTAAACGTGTCGCTTTTAGAACGTCACGTGACCAGATACATCACGGTCTTCCTGGCTTTCTTCGCCAACCAAAATGTAGTACTATGCCGTTTTCTGGCAGGCGTCTGACATGTCCGAACAGAGCCAGCTTTCTGTCATTGATGACTGCACGTACATGTATGTCTGGTAGACCTGTCTTTATGGTGATTGCCGAGTTGGTTACAAAGTCTGACCACCGGATGCCTAGAATGCGACGCTGGCACTGTATGTGGAAGGTTTGTAGCTTTTTGCATTCAGCTTTGAGATGGTCCATGTGTCAGCTCTATGAAGAAGGGATGATTGGACACAGGATGTGTATATTCTAAGCTTTGTTTGTAGGCTTAAGCGGGATTTTCCAGACATTGTCAAGTCTCCCAAATACCATTGATGCGATGAATCTATATAGTTAGGGACTAATCTTTATTGAACCACTGTGAATACACGTACATACCAGTAGCAGCAGGTTTGCAGGCTGATTTGCCAGGGTTAGTTGACAGCTTCGCTACAGTAACAGCTGGTTGTGATGACTGCTGACAACAGTGTAAAATACATGAACATATACTTCGCATATTATACAGCAAAAAATTTCCACACAGACTGCTATGTCTACTGCATAACTAATTTATGGCACTTTGAGTCAATGAGGGTTAAACCCAATAACCTAACATCCAACTGAAATTCACTAAATGGCCGAGCTTTAACCGAAAAGGTCAGTATGCCATCAGTCCTGATCACACGTTCTATAGGCTACATAAATAGCTCTATAGATTACAGAGCGTCACCTGTCATATGGGATCACAAAACGTTAGCTACCACCCGACACAGGTGAACGAGCCCCACCTTAGCCCCAGCCAAACAGACTAGTACTCGATTAACCTACCCCAGAAGGATAAAAGACTAAGTTGACCTTGGTGTTGATAATAGATGGTTTATTCCTGTCCACGGGCAGTCACCCATCCAAGTAGTAACCACTTGATAGTGAATCCCGACCGGGAGTTGAACTCATGATCTCTTGATCGTAAGTCAGACACCCTACCAACCAAGCCATCTAAACAATAAAAAATGACTAACCACCTGTGCGGTGTTGTCACTCCCATGCGTCACCGCAGCACCATTCTGTTGGCCATGATTGGCAGTGAAACGTCCCGACGTTTTCGCACTAGTACTGGGCATGAGGTTTGCAGCTGGTGGCAGGGGCATCACATCATCGGCTACATTTACAGCAGCGCCGGACGTTCTGTATTGCCAGCTGCTAGGCTGGTGAAAGCCTGCAGCCCCATACCCACTGACGACAGCGCTGTTGTTATGGCCGTGTGCAAAAGTAGCACTGGCTACATCATCCGACGAGGAAAATCCGTACGGTAGCGATTCATGCCGTAGAAACACAAACTGCCCGGCATGTGTTACAACCGGCAAGTATGGATCACCGATTGCGGTTGGCAGCGGGTTTGAATGATTGTCGTGAAGAGCAGTCTCGATGTCTCCAAAGTCTTCCAGCACAGTCTCATTGATATGTCGCCACAGATCAGTCTTTCTCTCACAGTACAGAGGACTCGGCTCCTCAATCAGTGAAAACTTTGACAGTTCTTCTGGGAAATCTGGACAATCACAATGATCATATTGTATGTTTATATTTAATGAAATCTAGCAGTATTCTCCAAGTATAAAAATAAGAAAATGACTTACTTAAACTCACTTACTTAATTAACAATGCAAGATAAACTTTTCCAACAACACAAGTTGTACTTTTATGGTTTTATAGTCATAATTTTTACGCGCGACAGCAGGTACTGCTACAGCGCGTCTTAGCCATCGCAATTCTGTCTGTCCGTCTGTCTGTCCATCTCTCCGTCTATCACACGGGTGGATCAGTCAAAAACGGTGCAAGCTAGGATCACCAATCTTCACCATCGGCTGCCTGGAAGACTCTAGTTTCAGGAACCGTAAAGCTTTACTATAAATTCGAAGGGGGTTACCCCAAACGAGGGTGATAAATGCTAAAATGAGAGAAGGGTGGGAAAAATTTGCGATTTTCAGCCAATAGTGGAATTCATGCATTGGACGTGGCGTGCAATGCTGAATACTGAAATACATGCACTAAATATGGCGCTAGGCGTCATTCACCATCAAGTCTAAATAAAACATCATTGTAAACTTAGATTTCATTTGAACCAGGCGTTCACAAATGCATCGCTGTCGCGCATTTCCCTTTGTGTTAGATGGGCTAATTCTTGTTTCATTTGTCATGCTGCAAACAAAAATGAGTCTGCAATGAGCAAAGTTAGCAGAAATCACATATATGCAATATGCATTTTACAAATAATTGCATCGTGGTAACTAAAATTTTACCAGAAAAACAAAGCAATAGTAAACGTTTATTTTTACTTACTGATAAGTTAGAATAAACGAGGTCTATAAATGCAAACCCAAACTAATACAGTGCTACACTAGGTAAGATTAAGATGTACACAGCAGATTCTAAAATTTACGGCAGTATACAGCATATGGTCACATAGTGTTACCTTAACACCAGCCAAACAGGCTTGATTTACCTATCCCAAGTAGACAAAAGGCTGAGTTGACCTTGGTGACTGGTTATATACTGGTGGTTTATCTGTCTGCAGACAGCCACCCATTCAAGTAGTAACCACCTGGTAACAAGTTTTTACGTGCAACAGCAGGTACTGCTGTAGCATGTCTTAGCCATTGCAATTCTGTCTGTCTGTCTGTCTGTCTGTCACACGGGTGGATCAGTCAAAAACAGTGCAAGCTAGGATCACCAAATCTTCACCGTCGGCTGCCTGAAAGACTCTAGTTTCAGGAACTGTAAAGTTTTTTATAAATTCGAAATGGGTCACCCCAAACGAAGGCGCTAAATGAGAGAGTGGTAGGAAGAATTTGCGATTTTCAGCCAATATTGGAATTCATGCACTGGATATAGCGCTAGGCGTCATCCGCCGTCGAGTCTAAATGAAACTTTGTTGTGAGCTCAGATTTCGTTCACACCGTCCTTCACACATGCATCGCTGTCACGCATTCCCCTTCGCGTTAGCTGGGCTTTTCTTGCTTTAAAGTTTTAACAACTCCACTGGGATTCAAACCGATGACCTTATGATCATAAGTCTGACGCCCTGCCTTTACACCATGAAACGACTTGAAACGTATTCTGCACACAACAGTAACCTGTCTGTACTTCACAATCTTTGCAGATAATTGTCCTCGCAGTGCCTGACCGAGCACATGGCTTCAATGATGATTCATACTGCACACCAATACTAACCTTGGCATTGTCACCTCTCCTCTATTTAAGACACAAACACGTGTAAATATTGGTAAAATAAGCTTAACACATGTTTACAAAATTTATAAATTGAAAAACAACTATTAAGCTATATGAATTATTCATTAGATTACAAATTCTTCACTATGATGACATCTAGCAGCTAACAGGAATCGTTAGAAAAAAGCAACAGCAATTGCCAAAACAAAAACAAATCAGTGAAAAAAATTATTTTTATGAGATTATACAGTTTATTGCGCTTCATAAACGTAACATCATGACAGCAGTGTTGCAACTGTATTTTATAGTAACTGACTTTGAACAATTTACTTCTGATCTAAATGTCTGCAAAGTATTGCAGAACTGATGAAACATATACATGTTAGATCTTAGTTGCATTTTACAGCATAACAAATATGCAAAATATATAACAATCTTGAAACTTACTGAAGAACCCTCAAAGACTATTTTTATGTGATCATACTTACTTTCACATGCTTCAATAAATGTTGCCAATAAACTGAAGACGTTGGTTCACATAAGTTTTTTTCACATGATGTAATCCATTTATCATTACTATTGCTCCACGATGGCAGCACAACTCCAGAAGCATTATTCATCCACGTTGATGAAATGCTATCATTCCAGACATTGTCCGACGGTGGTTGTTGGTAAGGTAAGGATCCAGTAGTGGTAATGTTCTGATGACTAGGCACTAAAGTGTTGGATGAAAACACTGAATTGCTACAGATGTTATTCCATCCATCATCGAATTGTTCTGATCCATATCCAGCTTCAGCATTAACCAATGGCTTTTCAAACTCTTGTGTTTGTAATCTATCATTCATGCAGGAGTAACATTAAAGTTGATTATGAGTAAACAAAAAATATGCTACAATTAATACAAAAACTAATTCATTTACCACATCCACAACATTTGATCAACTAGTGAACTGTCTAAAATACATTTCTATCTGATCACTTTTGCTAGTATAATTTCCCTTTAAAGTAAACTGCAGAAATAGACAGACCATTTTAACACAAAGAAACAAGTAAAAGCCAGCAGTAATTCAGTAAATAAAAAAGTGAAAATTTAATCTTTTAATATATGAAAAAACATACTAACCAACGTAGTCAAAATGCTGCATCTTCAGTGACACCATTTAACTTATAGAAAGACATCTAAATAATAGCTAAATAATAGTTCATATTGCAAAACACATTAAAAATAGCACACTTCTGACTCACTGAAAGTTGTGTGCATAATCATGGTCAGCAAGTGAATAGGACGCTGTCATGTAACCTGGCACACCAGTTATGTCCAACGATCCAATCTGTGCAGCTGAAGATTTGTGAATCAAACCTCTAAAGAATTCTGGGACAAAACTTTTAGCATTGGGAGATAATTTCACACCCTGCATACAAATATAAACATAAAATAAACTGATATAATGATAAACTGTTTAAGCTTCTGTCAGTGTCAAATATTATTCAAAATTAGCATATTTTTCCTCCTCGTGCGCTACGTTCCTAATGTAGCAAAGAGGAGTATATAAGATCAGTGTAATATTGAGGACCAACCGACCGACCGAAAACCGACCAACGGTCGACCGACTTCTGTTCCTGGAAGAGTCTTCCTGGAAGAACTTCAAACAGCCATATCTCCATAACGGTGCTAGATAGACGCATGGTCACTATGGATCACCCATACAATGTCGACCCCCTGGAGTTGAATGGTCACATGACCGATGACGTCATGTGACCCCAAAAGGTCAAACTCGTGACGCCATTATCTTTGAGGCGCCATATCTCCATAACGGTGCTAGATAGATGCATGGTCACTATGGACAAGACCATGCATCTATCTAGCACCGTTATAGAGGTATGGCACCTCAAAGATAATGGGGTCACGGGTTTGACCTTTTAGGGTCACATGACGTGATGACATCAGTTGCACGGTTGATGCTGTTGGCGAGGTGATGCTGTCGGCACTGCTATTTGTGGTGTGAAAAGAAAGAAACTAAAAAGCAGTTAAAGAATACAGGAGAAAATAATGCGCGCGAGGAGTACATTAAATTGGCCACAATCTAAAATATTTCTTGTTACAATTTTATACACAAATATGACAGCATAACAAATGCTAACATCAGAAGAACTTAGCACCCAGGGAGGCATTAGCAATGCCAAAATATGACAATTGTTGAAAAAAGTAACAGAAATGTCATAAATGGTATGAATTGAAATAAATCACTTTTTGCAAACATTTACAAATGGCATCCCATTAATCGCCATGTTGACAAGAAACATTAACGAGTAGAAGAGCACTGTTGTGCATTGTGTTCATACTGATCAACTCACAATCATCTGTTTGTTTTTTTCCTGCTTTTGTTTTGTAAATAACTGCTGCTGCAGAAGCATGTAAAGTAAAAAAAATAAAGCAAAAACAAAACTAAAAACAATAAAAAAAACAATCCAAAAAATTAAACTGGAAGGAGAAAAAGTCCTCCAACACTGAAACAAAACTGAACCCCAAATCACACTGTTAAAAGAAAACGAAAAAAAGAAAAATAATAACAGTTGAAACGTCGATCACACTAAAGACCGGTTCAAGTTACCTGAGAGATTACTTTATTTGTATGTTTCTCTGTGTCTGACATAATCAATATACGGTATGAAGTAACTAACACACTGTGATGATGATACTCTATAGCACCGTCACATTAGAACACTATCCGCATCACAGATCGCGGCCATATAATACTGACGACAATTAATTTGCCGCGCAATACGATGTATATTCCTTAAAGTGCGATTCTTAGTGATGCCATTATTTTATGTCAATTACAGAAAATAACGAATGTCAGCAATAATTCCAACATTTCACAATTTTGTTGTTGACAAATCGGTGTTTGTTGACATCCGTTGACATGGTGACGCGAAACATGCAGGTGCCAGTAAGTAAATAAAACAGAACAGCTGGTCGAAAACGACTGCAAGTCTGCAACTAGAACAGAACTGCTTATTTGCATAGAACTGTTCTGCGGTGCGCACTAAAACTCCATGCTGGGTCTTGCACTAAGCGATTTTTAGCCGACCGTACTTACGTAACAGTCGAGCTTATGCCGGTACGTCTGTCGTCCGTCTCTCAGAAATGTATTGTGGCTAAACGGTACGAGATAGGGTCTAGGTTGCTGTTGATCACTATTAGGAAGTCACATATTGACTTTTAAATGACATGAAAATTATTGACCTTGGATGACCCTGAATGGTCATAACGCACTATGGTATGCCAATCGTGCGGTATTATGGCTAAACCGTAAGTCATAGGGGGTCGGCGATGGTACCACCGGATAGGGCGCTGACGACTTCCTATAGGATGCCAATAGTAACCATTGTTTTCATCTTTACCGGTTTGGTCGCAATTTTCAATGGAAAGTTTCAAGGTACGAGTGGGTTGAAGTGGCCATATCTCGGGAACGGCAAGAGTAGGGCAAGGTTATTATTAATCACTGATAGTGGTATACGCCCTTTCAGATTACAATGTCATGAAAATCATCGACCTTGGATGATCTAGAAGGTCACTTACAACTAGTACGGTCGGCTATCCTAACGCCAGCCGGGCTTCTTGTTTTATCTTTGGGCATTTTTGTACTATGAACTCAGCACTACCAAAGTCCATGACACTGGTCAGGAATCGTCCGAGAAGTATTCAACTTGTTGAAGTTTGACCATACTCAAAAGAAAGAAAGAAAGACAGGAGTGGTAACTGGCTGATATCAATAAAATGTTGAGATTCTTCACGTTGTGAAAGACCTAACGTGCATTATAAACCGAGTATAATAATAATAATTTTTAAAAATGTTGGTGCCAGCTTTGATTTCAAATAGTATCGATACTAACATTTCCACTATCCAACATTTAAAAAAAAATCGTCACTATGTGATGAAATCACAGTGCTCTGTGTCTGTTTTGTACCGCTCATTTCGAGTTAATACAACAAAATTATTTCATAAAAAAGTTGGACGTTTAGACAGATTTGCCCTTTTCCTTTCCACATTCGAATTTCACAGTCAGTAAGTAATTTTTAAAAATGCACATAAAACTCTAAGTGAGCATCAGAACACGTACACGACAAAACTGGAAAGTTTGTGCTATGCAGTTCTCAAATTCATTCACTTAATTAATTACTTTGCAAATGCAAAGAGAGATAAAATGCCATTGACGTATGTCTGGTTGGTCACGCAATACTTTGCCATGTAATGTGTTACAGAATTCCCGGCGTGCTCGCAATTCACGCGTTGGCAAATTGGCAGAAAAGTAACAACTAATGAAAAAACAATCCAGTGCCAAAAATACAACAAATAAAACAATGATAACAGTTTACAGACGGTATTCGCACACTGCAGTCATTTATGACAGTAACTTAGGCCTATACAAAAAACAACTATGTACATGGTGACTAGAACGTTAACGACGGTGGACATATGATTATGCATGCCGCATGGTCACTTTCAATACCGGTACAGTGTTTATTTCACTCATTAAGGCAATCGATCAGATTAGGCCTAATCACTACCAAGTAAGCAAAATAAACCACACCAAAACATTATGTTCATTTTGCCTACAAAATGACAATGTGTAGGCTTACGTCAGTGTTTTTCAACCTTTTTGTTGCCGCGGAACCCTACGCAAGCGTGAAGGTCACTCACGCAACCCCATGCATTGATCCGTGAATCCAGCAACGTATGCGAGGATGAAGCTACAGGGGGTTTACGGACTCATTTCCCTAGCAGGGCACTGAGGGCAGAGCCGTCATCAGGACGACAAAGCAGACAAAGATGACCAATATGATATTTTAACGCATTAGTAGGCAGCAGTATGTTATTGTATTTAACTAAACATGACGGGCGAGGCGGTCGTTAACGGCCGCTTAGCCCCACCACCAACATAGAAAATTTATCACTTGGATGCCCTTGGAAAAGACAGACCTACGTGTTTTTTAACGAAATAAATGGCCGAACGATTTCGTAAACATAAGCCTAATCAATACGTTTTTTTTCTTCTTTTTCATTTCCAATAATGCCTTGGAGTTGAATAATGTCGTGTGTAGGAAGCTTACGTTATAATATAGGCCTAAAATGCAAATATGCTAAAATTTTACTAACAACAAAAATGATTCAACACAGTAAATCTATGCAAAAAACGCGTATAAATGCAATTTCAAACAAAAAAAAATTGATGCTGAGTATTTCTACGACACTGTCTGGTGTGATTTCGCAAGCTAAATCATTTTTACTGCCCAGCTGTGGAACCCTTGGCAGCTGCTTGCAGAACCCTTGGGTTCCACGGAACCCCGGTTGAAAATCACTGGCTTACATTATAGTGTGAAAATTAAGCAGTAGTGCAAGCAAAATGCACAGTCACTGTCATGCAACACAAAGTTGTTCAATAATAACTGCCCATAAGCCTGAAGAACAGATGGTAAAATAGTATAGAACTATGACAAGCTACACTAGCACACCAACAAAAGCAGACAAGTCCACAACATTAGAATTTAACAACGGATGTAAAATCACAAAATATATGCAGCAACTGAAAAACTTGATTTAAAAAGTACAATGTAGTAGGACTATAAGAACGTTTACAAACACTTCATGTATTGTATATCATATCTGTCACACAGCAGATTCGATAGTAAAATATGCACAAAACATGATATTTGTGTAACATTACGACAACAAAACATTTGCACACATATCATAAATAAGAGCTATTATGTCAAAAATATGATATCACAGTTCTGTCGTGACTAGAGTTCCTTACATCACAAAACCAATAAAAATGAAAAATAAGAAAAAAATGACTTGAACTATTTAAAAACATTGCAATAATAACCAACATCACAATCTCAAATCTTTACACTAAAACAAAAATAAAATATCTTAAACTCTAATGCCATGATCTATGGAAATCCTTGTCCAAATTCACAGCATTTCATATCAGTCATCTCCAATGCTCAGGGCTGGATTCAGTGTAGTATAGCAAAAGTAGCAAATGCATTGGTCTCTGTGCCTGCATACGAGCCCACTTAGTAGCCCAATACTTGTAATGTTTTCTTTGCTTGCTTTGTAGAATTAGAAATACAGACTGTAAAGCTGCACTAGCCTACAACTTTTAAATTACAAAAGAAAAAAACTTGGTTACTTCAGTTGCACTGAAACAAGGCCCTTCTATATTTTTTTGCTACAACACCTTCTGCTCACGAGTCTGGAGTGCTATAGCAAGTACAGGACTTTTCACCTAACTAATCCACCCCGAACTGCAGTAGAAGACTGCATAGTCACTGTATGGCAATTATGCATCATTCGTCGTCTCCAGCACCTGTGGCTGCTTTGTGGAATGTTGTGAGCACAGCACTTCATCATTCTCATCATCACTGTCAGTATCTGCAATGACATTCGTCTGTTCGTTGGTAACAGTCTCATTTTACGCTGTAAGAAATACTTTTGGCAGTAAGACCGCTAGCTACAGATTAGACTCACTGTCAAAACTACCGTAGTTAATGTCGGCCTATACCCTGTACATAGACTTGTCACTTTACTTCAGCTGCTATAACGGTACGTTTAATCCTAAAACAGAACTGTGTGTGAAAGCATCAGCAATGGCGGCTACTGCAACAGACGTAGCGTAGCATGGTCTGTCCATCTGTCTGTCTGTCTGTCACACTTGTGCAGAGAACAGAGAAAATAAATAATGCCATCTGGCAGCAGACACTCTTGCAGTCATAAGTAACAAAACAGAAGTCTTAGTTCTCCATGGAAAGAAATTTGGAGGTCAGAAACCCCAGTCAAGTTGAAGCCAAACCAACATTGTTCATGAGCAATTCCGCCCACTGCCCAATAACTTTCGTTCTCAAACTTCTCGTTGTACGTTGTGACTTTCGTGGTTGGTTAGACAACATGAAGAACACGAATCAATCTGGGCTATAAAATTTATCAGAAAACTCATTGTGTTTAATACTGAACAAAAAGTTTTCAACCACAAGAATGCAATAAACTACTTGATAAAGTTTTGTTTCTTTATGCTGTTAAGGCTATCTAGTCATTTGGTGCGTACTGTTCTAATTATTAGTTTTTTTGGTTTGCTAGCATTGTATGGGAAATAAGTATTTTCATAAACATAACTTACCGCTAGGTAAGTCTGCTGCTGCAAGAGCAAGTTTTGAAGACGTCAAACGATAATTCATAAATTCTTTTTCTGTTGCACATCAATACAAAAAGTTTGATCATTCACAAATTACAACAAATCTATTTCTAAGAACAAATAACACATCAACCTTTGACAAATAAAATTATCATCAGCTAACAATTAACAACAGATAGCGATTCACTGGCATGGTACACATAAAGCCTAAACGGTTCAATTCCCAAGTAAGCTAAATAAATTGTTTCAGTATTATTAGCATAAATGCTTTGCAGTTAATTTTTCAGACAAGCCTAAGATTTTGACCATAAAATTATAGAATTATTTATATTTCTGTGGGTTTGACAATGTCCTCTATAATTGTGGACACTAGTGGACCTAAAGCTAAAGCATTATGGCGCTTTAAAAACATCTATATTAGTACAATACTACATCTATTTTATTTATTCATTTTAACTGTTAACGATCAGCAAGCAATTTGATACTCGTCAAACGGAAGAAACATACTAACACGAATGCATTCAACACAAAAAATGAACGCAATAGCGAACCGATGCGGTATTTATCGCGGCGAAGCTGTTCACATGAAGCAGTGAGCGTTGAGATTGTTTCCTGCTGAGAACTGACAAGATGTCGCAGTGTCACAATCTCATGACGCAGGCGATTCACGCAACTCACTTCTGAACGATAAGCATCTATGCTTCTCTGCCGCCTACGCAAAGACCACATAAGTACAGAACCACAATTCACATACGAAGGAATAAATTGAAGAACCACGATTATATCACTTATCAAACGTGATTCATGTAGGCCTACACAGTGACAGGTTAATCTAATGGTAATATTTATAATTGATTGCATCAACTAAATTACTCTACATCATTTAAGCTAAGCTTGTACTGAGACTGGCGACTGAACATGGGTATACAGTGATTCAACCAAACCACTCAGCCCGGCTATCCCTCTACAAGTAAGCATATTGCGTATGACATTGGCTACGCTAGGATAGCCGACCGTACTGGTTGTCAGTGACCTTCCAAGGTCGATGATTTTCATATAATTTGAAAGCCAATATGCCACTTCCTATTAGTGATCAATAGCAATCTAAGCCCTATCTCGCACCGTTTAGCCACAATAGCTCGTAATGACTTTCAAGGTCATCCATGGATCCAAGGCTAAAAACAAAAAGTTTTGCATAACAGTATAAGGCCAATGATCAACAGCAGACTGCTGGCTAGTTGGCTTAATGCGTTGCATGGTTTTCAACGAGTTGACTTGAGATGATGTACGCTAGTTTAAGTACAGGGTTTAACCACAGTGCATACGCATACTCATTACCCAAACGTGGTGAGTACTCGCCGAGTAATATGTATTGTGGTTTAACCCTCACCAGCTCACAGCTCTGAACTCTCACACAACATGGTACTTCAGTCTACGCTTAGTCTTCATTTTCTTCTTCTTTCATATAACAAGAAGCCCACCTGTCGCTAGGAGAGGACCGTACTGGTTGTCAGTGACCTTCAAGGTTATCCAAAGTTAATGACTTCCATCTTATCTGAAAAGACGTATTCCATTTCCTATTAGTGCTTAATAGTAACCTTGGCCAAACTTCTCACCGTATGCAAGATAAGGCCATTTATAGCTTGAAACTTTCCATTGAAAATTGCGGCCAAACCACTGCAGATGAAGACGTGGTTACTATTGACAGCCTATAGGAAGTCGCCAGCGGTACCATCGCCTACCCCCTACGACTTACTGTTTAGCCACATTACCGCACGACTGGCATAGCATAATGCGTTATGACCCTTTAAGGTCATCCAAGGAGAATAAATCATATGTCATTTGAAAGCCAATATGCAAGTTCCTATTAGTGATCAGTAGCAACCTAGGCCCTATCTTGCATCATTTAGCCACAACAATACATCCGTGATGAACGGAGAACAGACAGATGATGGACATCCATGGTAATAGCTCGACCATTACTTAAGTATGGTGGGCTGAAAAACAAGTAAGCAGCAGTGTATAAAGGGCGTTGGCTGACTGACCAGCGTTGTATTTCACTGTCCATTGCAGAGATGTCCAGTTCTGCCATTGCCAGCGTGCCACCAGAATCAGCTAAAAATAAACAACCATCATAAAGTACAGGTTAATAACAGAAACCACAAAACTGAAGATAAAAAACAGATGCACCACTGCCAACTTAACAACAATCACATCAACTCAGCCTTCAATTTCACTGGGGTAGGTAAATCGAGTACCTGCTTTTAAGGACTTTTTAAAATTTTGGCAAAGTATGTAAACTTCTACAAATTTTAATACGATTAATTGTGAAATTCTATTTTTCGTCACCGCCAACTGTCTATGTCTCTGCTAACTGGCACCTATGCCCCTTTAATGACCCCTAAATTTGAGACATCCAGCATCCATCTTTGCCTCAGAATGCATCAATGCACAGATCAGTGGGGTAGCCAAGGAAAGGCTCAAGGGGGCCAGCCCCCCCAATTCTCCAGACAAAACATAAACATACGTATAAACTGCC
>Ga0209671_1003856_pt1 | contig 14620 bp, 8 predicted proteins | sample WorMetHERISLAND2_2_FD_187401 | JGI IMG/M metagenome (GOLD analysis project Ga0209671, IMG submission 187401) | Marine gutless worms symbiont microbial communities from Max Planck institute for Marine Microbiology, Germany - Olavius geniculatus... | ecosystem: Host-associated > Annelida >... | reverse complement strand
GGGCTAATGAGACGAATGTTGTTGTGTCGCTATAGGTATCGGACGCACGGGCACGCAAAGACCAGTACATACCCGCCAATACAAGTCAGACCAGCACAGCCGCCGGCAGGGACGCTAAAGGTCACTCCGCGTCACCGGACTTACCGGACTTCCTCAGCTCCAGATCCATGGCCACGCCGCCGCTGCTGGACACCACCGGACACTCGACCAGCGCACTCGAAGACATGCAGACACCCTTGCAGCGCGGCCGTACTTGTTCGCCGGTCCCCAACTGTCACTGCGACCAGGGCACGCCGATGCCCAGCGCTCACGACGTTCCCGGCGGTTTGGAGCGGAGTTTCTCGTCCCGGGGCGCCACCGCCGACCCGCTCAGTCACGCAGCAGAGTCACACGTGCACGCCGATCCACCCCACTCGCCGACACCACCTTAGACCAGCCGCCTGCTTCCTGCTTTCAGAAAGTAGTTGGGAAAAGAGTTCAAAGAGCAGTGGGGAGGGGACAAATACTTCATTTTTCCGACAGACAACTGCAAATTTCCAACAGAGGACATTATTTTTATTTTCATTTTGTTTTATTATGTAAACAGAACAATTACGTATCACTACGGGTGCTCAGAACTTCAGTTTTGCCTTATAAATTACCCCCAAACGGGAGATTTCCAGCTAGAAATATTGTATATGTGGAAGAAAATCTTTCCACAAGAACTCCCGTACCTACAGCGCCACTTGCTTTAATGCCCGGTTTCCATAGATGTTAAACAGCCCTGGCGTTTCCAGGTTTTCCAGATAAGTGGCCAACCTGCCAGTAAGGGCAGAAAACAACCAGACATCTGACTGAATGGCACGTCGTTATCATCCAGTATTGGATGATAACGACGTGCCATTCAATACCGCGGGCAGTCACAACCGCGACCTAACTGGCACAAGAACGTGGGCGCCCGCATGAAATTTTGCAGATAGGGAGTGAATAGAGGCCTATTTTCGAAGATTTTCCATCGCGACGGAGGGCAGAACCTTTTCATCTTCTTCCTCCCCAACATTTTAACGACTACTTTTTCCAACGCTTCTCTCCTGAGTACTTATCAGTTTATGCTTTGTCCGTGGTCAGCTGTCCTCCTTGCGCGGTTGCGCCTGGGAGGAGTATAAGCGGCAATTTAGAGAGCCTACACGCGCGAGCTATAAAAATATTTTTTACCTGACGTTATTGCTTTTCATGTGGAGATCAACTATGTAAATAAAAACATAATCAGTGAAAATAATATATTTTGATTAAAGTGGGACAGCGTAAAAGAGAAGTGCAATCAGGAATTTATAGGTTTCAAGCTTATGAATTTACAGATTGCACTTGTTTCTTTATTCTGTGAAAGATTCTTGGACGTTTACTTGTTTAAATTGGGTACTACTGTTATTTTAATGCTGGTAAAATAATCCGTGTTGCTGAATAACAATCAGTTGGCGTGCATTGTGCACGTGCAGAGTACCTGTGAATTATGGAAGACGACTGAGACGACAAACAGCTGTTGTTTATTTGCTTTTATAACTTTTACTGCGAATAAACTGAGACAACTTACGACAACAGTTTAAGTCCAGTTAGCTACCTCAGATAAAGAACTACAGTGTTGCCGTCTTATTCACCGCATAAGACCAAAATCAGCACCCATATACAAACAACAAAACCCAACTAGAAAAGAAGTGCTCGAAAAGCACAAACCTTCACCAGTCATTACACTGCTGCCATCTAGTGAATAATACTGAAGTACTGTTATCCTATCGAAAATGCATTACGGGGGAAAGACTATAAATTTGGGCAAAAAAGAAAGTCGTCATCGGACTCTGAGAACTAACTAAATTCCGGGCTCCAAACGACAGTGGACGATTTCGTCAAAAAATCGTCATTACTTTTTTGAGTATTTTCACGTAGAGATAAACAAACTGTAGCCGGTGAAAAAATTTCTTTCCTAAGTCCGAAGAAATCAATGCTGGTTTAATCGCTTCTCGTGAAATACGGCCAGATACCAGGCTTAACACACACGTGCCAACGACCCTGGCTTGGATGTCGACATGTGGAGGGCCCATACCTCGCAATGCAAAAAGGCGATAACAAGGCATATTTACAAATTACAACCATTCAGCAATGTACATTTTGCAAGAAAAATACTATCACAAAAGCATCACATGCACATGTTGTACGAGTGATAGACAGAGATGGAAAAACGAGTATAAGATCAAAGAATATTTTCCGAAATTTCTAGTCGGTTCTGCGCAAGTCGCTAAAGTGGCGGTGAAAGAATTTTGGATTCAAGCACTCGCCACATCGGCATTGAGGTGTCTCAGAAATGGAACAAATAGTAAGGTACTTCTGTTTTCAGGTTGAGTCGGTGTTTGTTGAGTTGAAACAAAAGTGATCACAAAATTTCTTCTTCATGAAATCGAAATAAGGCCGTGTGTGGAGATGCTCTTTTTTTGTGCAGACTCCAGGGCGACTGCTATCATTGAAATTGGTCTGCACGCGTTACACAAAACAATACATTGCTAAACAAGATTATTCATTTTACTCTAGGCTATACAAATATATCCCTACAGTCTATTGCACAATACGAGACACCATGAAACATCAACGCACGCTGACAAATTACGAAGGGACGGCCAGGCTGAGTCAACCGTTTCACCTGGCGCTAACAAGGGCCAGGAAGACGAAACTCCAAGGCGGCACAAACGAAATTACAAAACGAAACGCTATAAAACTAGGCTAAGATAAAATAACAGAACAAGAACTTACCAGTATACAAAATAATAGGCCTAATAAACGTGATTGAACGGTACGGTGTAAAACAATTTCCGTGCTTCCGGTTTCGCCAGTGAAAAAGTAGAGACGGAGCGGAAATTTTTTTAATTTTTATATTATGACATTTTATGTTATATTATATAAAAACTTATTAACACAAACTGATACGCAAAATTGTATGATCAAGAACAAAAGTTAAGATACTCCAGCATTACAGACAAGACACACGCAGTTTTTTTACAATAAAACTTTGAAAACAAACTAAAAACTGCACTAATATTTTTGAGGATCCAATAAAAATTTCAAAAAAACGCAGGTTTTTTCTAAAAACGGACAACAACCTGAAGCACAGGAGTTTATTTAAGCCTAGGCCTACAATTAACAAAGACAAAAGTCAACAAATTCAGAATAATTACTAACTGCTTGCAAACACCCTTAAGACCGGATATATACAAACGAAACTGCAAAATTAACCACTACAAAATTCAACAGCACATGCAAAATATTAAACACTGCATATTGAACGTGATTTAACGGCATGTATACACTGGCAGATTGGAAATGTTCAACAAAAAACTATAATACTTAGCTTACTAATCTGCTGGAGACATTCTGCCACGAGACCTCAATAGGAGAGCAGAGCTTGTAAATACGTAACATCTTACGCCTATCAACTGCACTGCGTCACAACAGGCTATTACACACTTCACAAAAAAACTCACGATTAGGTATAATTAATCGTTAATTTCCACTGTTTTGGATCTTACTGAACTCAGCACAGCCCTACGCACGCTGCGTACACTCGTTTCACATTAACCGGTCCCGTTTTAAATTGGCATCAGCCCCAAGTAAGGGCGATTTTCAGTTAAAGTACGTTATTTAGATTTATTCAGCAAATATTCAAATTGCAATCTCTTTATTAAACAATTCCGAAAACGTTATTTTTGGGATTTGTTGACGGAGGTACAATTTACTGACCCAAAGTCCCGGATGTTTTTTGTTGCCAAACAAAGTGTTCCAAAATGGAAACAGTCGACAATTTAATAACTTACTTGGCCAAATGGCTGAATCTTCTGACAAAGATGGCGAATTCCCCGACGACATTTGCACGTGTTTCATGCTTCCATACAAGTGGTCAGCGTGCATATAAACTAGAGCCAGTAACAGCTAAAAAAAACTTTTAAACAGTCTATATAGTAACATTAATTTCAACTGAAACTTAACATTGGTTATTGTGCAAGAAAAAAACGCACAGTTTCGTCAACTTTATTCAGCTAACTGCTGTCACAAATGCACTTATAGGTGTATAGAGCCTAATCATTAGTGTGTACTCTGTTATCCACAACAATCACGTTTCCCCGAGAAAGTGAATAGCCCATCGCTCATCAAATGCTTGTCATTGTATTTACTTCATAATGCAATTCTTAGTGATGTGAACTTCGTCGAAAATTGAAAGATTAAAATTTTATTGATCGTTAAAAACACTTAACGATTAATCGCGGGCGATTAATCACTGAGGCGCGTACAGAGCGACGTAACTGAACTGAACTGAACTGATATGGTTCAGTTTCTGATGAACTGACCAATGGGCAAGCAGTAATGCATTACAGTAGGCACTATCTAACGGCGTCGGTGGCCTACATGACTACGCTCACGTTCGCATCAACCAATGGCCAATAGACTCGCTCTGTTATCCCATCGGCCAGTTCGTCAAAAACTAAACCGTGTCATTTCAGTTCAGTTAAGTCGCTCTGTGAGCGCCTTTAATTTTCGCAGCTGTAGTTCAAACAGATCAGATCAGTTGTTTGTACTCGTAGGCTATACGACGAGTTAGCATCTAGTCGTGATGCTTCCTGACATCATGGGTGCAGTGTTGGTGAAACTGAAACCGTCAAACTGCGACTGGTCGATGGTCGCCACTAGATGCTTGTTCATGATCGCTGTCAGTCTGGCCGGCTCCCGGGTGAACTCCTTGTCAAAGTTGCTCGTGTCCGCCGCTCCGGCCTTCTGCAACGGCAGATACGTAATAATGTTGCAATGATGAATTTTAGTGGGGTTAGTTCAACTTCATTGCGCGATCACTTACTCATTTGTGTGTTAATAGGTTATAACGGTCTGTCTAAACACCGTACAGATCAACTGCATTTCAGAAAAAAATGTTTTACCGCACATCAGTCACTGTCTACGGCACCACAGATCGCCGCAGATCAGTTTAGGTGACAAAAATGGTCTAAGCTACAGTGATTTGCTGTCATCTGTTGTGCCATAAACTTATCTGCGGTCAGTAACATAAGCAATTTCCGGGATATGGTCTGGTCTGCAGTTTCAACGCATAGGCCCAATCTGTTTTGTGCTAGATGTACAGGCGTCACCAAACGACAGAGCTACTGTCTTGCTGCTAACATGTGCATACATGATGCGACCACGATTTAAAAATAAACAGCAACGAACATACAGGTAGGCCCAGGTGACACAACAGAAGTTCGATTTTGGAAATGCTGTTTTCACGGATAGTTCTAGCTGCTGGTTTTCGGCGCCCTATGGTGGTGGGGTGCTTCTGGCAACGTTTAGGCCCATAAGCAAAGTAACAGATTGACGCAAACAATGATGGGTTCAAGGCGAGCATTTTCAAGTTCTTATTAATGTGCTAATTAAATGTGTAGTAGCAGCATCACATAATCGACTGATCAAATTTGCTCCAGCGGGTCAAGAAATGAACTGAGAACAGGTCACACAGAATGCTTACAATTTTCGGCTTGAATGGTGGCGGCAACTTGCGCTGTTCGACCAGAGTCCAGTCGATTGTTTTGAAATAGAGATGATCGCGGATCTCACCGGCAGGACACGTGGGCATTCCCAGGCGTTCCAACGGCTTCTTCTTTAGTAGCTGAGCGACAAACGCCAATTATTATAATATGATACAATGAAAATTCGAACGTGCAAGATATGGCCCTAAGAAAAAGTATTTATTGAACGCAGCCGTCAGTAAAATGTAGAACAAGTACAGTACAACATATATCGCAAAAACTATTCTAAGAGATATGCCATGTGCTCAGGACAACTTAGCCTCCTATCCTCAGCTGGATGTGAAATGAAATGAGTACTAGCTTACAGGCTATGGACTGATGGCGTAATGTGGCTGACTGGGGCAGTGGCATGTCTGCTAGCTGCAAACTGTCACTGTCACTGTATGTGTATGTACAATTGTTTGCTGACGCAGGCAATAGATGGCCGCATAGCTGTAACGTTCGATATAGCATCGTCACCATAGCCTGTATGGGACTGTAGTCACTCCGGGAAATCGACTTTTTTCTACGATCAGAAATTGGACTCTGGCCTTCGGATATATCCGGTCTGGTCGGCCCATCCTAGCTTAGCAGGCCCTAGCGACAACTGGGCTTCATGTAACAACAACATTTGTGCTATATTTCTAATGAGAGTCGTACCAGACTGATGCAGCTCTCGGCTTCTTCTGTAATGACTTTTCTTGGATACTTGGGTTCCTCGAAACAGATTCGTTCAAACATCTGGTCTTCGTCGAAGCCGTCGAAGGGTAGTTTGCCGACGATCATCTCATAGAGGACAACTCCGAGCGAAAACCAGTCCACAGAACTGTTGTATCGGTCTCCGTCTATGATCTCATTACATAACACACGTACATACATACGCGGTCTTCACGGCCATTTTCACGCTCGACAACACATGGTGCTTAACGCGTACTAGCTATCATAATTCTGTCTGTTTGTCCGTCCGTCCATCCGTCTTGGCGTTACGTCCCGGTACCGATCTCAGCCCAGACAAGATAAAGATTCTAGGTTTTCGCCGTATAATAACGTACAGCATCTAATTTTCTTGTGACAAGATTTTGTGCTGCTGTTTGTCCGTCTTGATATTACGTCTCGGACTCTCGGTACCTATCCAAGCCCAAGAACGATACACTACAAATTTTTAGCGAATGACAGCGTGGAGCAGTTAATTTTCTTGTTGCAATACTTTGAGCTGCTGGTTGAAAAGATTTCCAGTAGGATACCCCTACGAAATCGTTATTTTACCGTTATCGACTCGCCTACAGTGAGATTGATTGCAGATAGACATAGACTTACTGATTATCGTAACAAGCACTGCTGACGAGCTTTCCGAGATACCAACATTAATGACTTTAAACGACTTTGAACCCATAACAAAATAGAAGATTTTTAGTGTATTTTTTGCGAGTTTAAGCTGCCTTTAAATAGTACCAAAACCAACGACTTTGGACGACCTTCTACAGCCATTTCGCAATTCGTTCCATAAATCTATACAACTTTTGGAGACAACCATGAAACTTGAATGAAGATAGGCCAGAACTCTCATCGTCACAAACCTATGGTGCAACACACTACAGTAAGAAAACTATGACCACAACCTCTCGTGCGAGACAGTGCAGTACCGTATACAAACACAAAATTGAATGCACACACATCTGGTGCAAGATAGTGCAATACAAATACGACTGCACATACTTCTGGTGCAAGATAATGCGGAGTCCCACAGAAAGTCGTAGCTTTGTTGTCACCAATGATATTCTCGCGGCACATGCCAAAGTCGGCCAGCTTCACGTGTCCTTCCTTGTCAAGCATAATATTGTCCGGCTTCAAATCCCTGCGAACATATGTCCAAATTCGCTGTTAGGCCTAAGTAAATATATAGAAACACTCAGAGGCGTCTACATCATATAAACTTTGGAGCAAATGCTCCAAGAAAAAATAGGGAAAAAGATTTTTTCGGGAAATTACTAAGTTGAGCATTATAATTCAGCATTTCTTACCATGTCTTGCAAGCAGAAGTGTTCTGCGACGCTTAGAATGCACCAAATTTGTTTTTCGCCGGGGCTGCGGCCCGGACCCCGCTGGGAGAGCTCGCGACGCTCTCCGAGAGACTCTGTAGTCGGCTGAAGATAGAGATATCCCTTTCTCATTCCCCAGCCCCACGAGCCTAGTTCTCGGCACCTCACCTTGAGTTAAGAGAGAAGTTTGCTCCTAGGACTTAGGGGGATAGACGCCCCCGAAAACACTCTTTATAAATCATAAGGCTCGGCTTATTCATATTCATAGAACTGAAGCTTGACCTTTTAACTTTTTAACGCCAAAACCTCAACACCTCATCTTCATCCCAAGATGCAATAGTAGGCTAACGAAAGTTAAAGTATTCATCAATCAATCACAATTACCTTAATAGCAAAAGTGATGTAAGTTAATCTTTGACCTTTGGACTCTAAAACCTGATCAATTCATTCCGACTCCAAGATGCTCAGCCGGGAACATACATACATGTAGTTTATCACAAAAACACATATATCAAGCAAATTGACATAAGCGCTCCACTGCACACATACACACGCACACATGGATGAACAACAATAAACGGCGGAGACATAAAATGTAAATAAACGACACAATCATTAGCAGTAATAGTATAGTAGACCTGTAAATGATGCCCCGATTGTGCAGAAACTGCAGTCCACAGATCAGCTCGGCGGCGTAGAACCTGGCTCGGTCGTTGGAGAATTTCTTGTCCTTCTGAATATGAAACATGAGATCGCCACCGTTCAGATATTCCATCACGAAGAACAAGTGAGTCTGAACACACACAGAAGCGATCAGAGATCTTAAACCTCCGTCCAGAACAGTGCTGCCACCTGTTCTAAAGGCACATACGTACACACATCTAATAGGTGTTCGTACGTGCTTCGCCCGACCTTGCTGGAAATAAGTTCATCCAAAAATGTGTCCAAAATTCCTAGATCCGAAATGATTCAGGAACCCTTAACCAGATCACCGTTAAATCTTAAGTAGTTGGTCCTACAGCATTCTGTAAAATGTCATCCAAATCCGTTCATGCCTTGCTAAGATACGCTCCAAAGTGTCAGTGTACGCCGGGTTAGTACTAGTAGCGCATTAAAAACTTTTTAACGTTAGCCTAAATGCGCTGTACAAATTTACGTTTTACTTACTTACTTTATTGACGTACTTAGCTCATATCGTAACGTAAAAGAATCCGGGATAATCTTAACAAATTCACAAAACAGTCTCGATCGCCACAAACACAACCCATCCACGAAATAAGAAAGCCCACCCAAATTTTCAGAGCAAGCAGCGACATTAATGAGTTACATTAATGTTAACATACCGGGGACTGAAAGCTGGAGTGCAGGTAGGTGAGATATGGGCACTGAGAGCCGAGTTCAAGGACTCGTCGTTCTAGCATCGTACACTCGACGTCGTTGTCCTCTAAGACGACGTCTTTCTTCAGAGCTTTCAGCGCAAAGTACGTCCCGCTTCCCTTCAACTCCGCCAGCAGCACCTTCACAGCATGAACTTTCATCACAGTAAATATGCACCTTGTTCAAACGGTTCAGATAGTTAAATGTCATAGTTCTTCATGGAAAACCTATCTCAGAGCCACGAAGCGTTATCTGCCTTATGGGATCACGCTGTTTTACTTGCCGCCCAACACAGGTGAACGCGACTTGGCGAGATACAGCAAAGGCGCGTATACACTTAATTCAGTTCAGTTGCGTCTAAAGCGCATCTTAAGACTTGACAGCGTACAGAGGTAGACTCCCAGGAATCGGATCCCTGGGAGTCTACTTCTGTACGCTCTCGAGTCGTAAGTCTGCCTGTGCAACCATCAAACGGCATCAACAGAGTGTCGCTGACGACCAGCGACCCTCATGCCAGAATCCATAGGATGCTCGCCGGCATTGTCAACCAGTTCCAGCGCTGGCAACGAGATTGGGTCAGGGACCAGTGCGTCACGGTGGCCCAGCTACGCACTGATCACTGATCACTGGTGCTGGCAGGATATCTGCACCGTATCGGACGCCGGGAACTCTGCCACCTGTCCACACTGCAACGGCGCTGACGAGACAGCAGAGCACCTGGTGCTACAGTGTCCAGCTCACGATCAGGCCCGGCGGAACATCTAGCCAGGAGGAAAGTTGAACACGGATCCTCGACGCCTCTAGGACTTCTTGGAGCGGATTGGGGCGGTAACCCCCAGCTGATCTGGAATGAGAGAGAGAGAGAGAGAGAGAGAGAGAGCGTACAGAGCGACTGACCTGAACTGAACTGAACTGCAATTTGTCAGTGCAGTTCAACTCAGTTTAGTTGCACTGCACGGACTGTAGAAAGGGAATGAACTGATTTAGTTTATTTCAGTTCAGTTCATTTCGTTCGCTCTGAACGCCTCTTAAGAGATCTAGGTCAAACTCGAACTCGTACCTTGCCGAAACTGCCCTTGCCGAGCACTTTGACGAAGTTGAAGTCGTCGATGTGGTACTTCCTGACAGTCGGCGTGCGTCGGCGTGGCGGCTTCACGGCCGGTCGCAGTATGCTACTGCTGCTGCTGGGCGGCTCGCTGTTGACACAGATGATGCTCGTCCCTGACCTCGAAGCACCGGTTGCCACAGCGTCTGCACTGGTACCAGGGTGTGCTGATGGCTGACGGCGCTCGACCACTTGGGGCTCGACGCTCGCTAGCTGGGAGTCAGGATTAAGCATCATCTTGCTCGTGGTACTGCTCAGGATCTCGTACACGTCCGAGTAAATGTCGTCGTCGCTGCTGCCCTCACTGTCTGTCTGAACGGTCGTCTGTTTACCACACGCACATCATCATCATCATCAACAGCGGCGTCGAAGGCGCAGAAAACTAAGAAAAAAATTTAACGAAAACACACAAAATATTATAAAATTCATGCAACAAGCAGTGACAGTAACTGCACAAAGATTGGTGTCCAGAATAAGCTGAACATGCTACGCTGGTTTTTTACTGGGAAGGCAACCAGATGTAGTCGACTATGGGAGTTTGTGGCACTGAAGTAAGCTGTGCACCAAATTTACAATAAATCGAAGAAAGTGGAGAATAACCACAGTAAAGTTATTAAAGCATACCTTGGTGCGCGGTGGCGTGATCTTTTTCTGCGGCTTTGCTAGCGAATTGGCCCTGACAGCTTCCAGCAACTCGTTGAGTATCTTCTGATTGACACCGCACAGGTTTGACATGTGCGGCATGCACTTCTTGTGACAACTCACGCTACATTCTGAGCGCACAAGCCACAAGCAGAGCATTGTAAGTTAAAAAGCTGGCAGTGGACCGGCCGAGAGTAGAACCAGCGACCTCGCGATCACCAGTCCGACGTGCTACCATTAGACTACCATACCACACAAGGTAAGCACAGCATAGCATAACATTTACACTGATCCTGCTACCAATAAGCGTACCTCTGTGAATAGTTTTTGACAGAAAAGAACTTATCTAAGAGATACGGAGCGTCATCTGACATATGGGATCACACGCCAGACACAGGTGAACGCGCTTCACTTTAACCGCAGCCAGACAGGCTGGTACTCGATTTACCAACCGCAGAGGGATGGAAGGCTGAGACAACCTGAGTGGCTGGTTATACACTGAGATGGTTAACGAAACACATTCAAATGGTAACCTGTAACCAATTATAGCGTATTTTCTGACACTTTCGCCTTTCATGTTACAACATTTAGTAATATAAAATATAACAGATAATGCTATGTTCGTATCATTACCAATAATGCTAATTTTGTATCACTTATTATTAGTAAAGTAAAACGGTATTCCTAAAACACATCACGTCATATAATCATTCAGAAAAGTAAATGGTACACGGGAAGAAATACCGCTGCATTGTAGCTCGGGGTGAAAGAGACCAAAGATGAGAGAGCCGCAATGATCACAGGATGTTGGCGAAATAAACTTCTGCTCGACAAACCGATGAGGAACGTCAATATTGAACCGTTCTGTCAACATCTGCACAAACACGATACAGAAGTCGAAGGTCAATGTCATAAGGTCATTTGACACAAACGAGTCAAATGTAGCTTCGAGTTTAAGAAACATTTTCTAATCACATAAAAGTTAGCATTACTTAACAAGAAATATTATTAGATTGTGACCAATCTAATTTACTACTCGCGCATATTATACTCTCCTGCATTCTTCTAAGTGCTTTTTCGTTCCTTTTAACTTGTACTAAAACCCGGCGTCAATTTGAGACTGGTCAAATATTATACTAATAGTGACTAGCATCGAGATTGTTATTCGAAATTATCTCCCCGTCTCTTTGGCACTGTTATCAAAATATGGCGCCTCAAAGATAATAGGGTCACGACCTTGCCCTTTTGGGGTCACGTAACGTCATCGGGCACGTGACCATTCGACTCGCTGTAGTCGACTTCCTATGGGTGGTCCATAGTGACCATGCGTCTATCTTGCACCGTTACGGAAATATAACCGTTTGAAATTCTTCCAGGAAGGCTCTTCCAGGAATGGAAGTCGGTCGATCGGTCGTCAATATTACACTGATTTCATATACTCCTCTTCGCTACGTCAGAAACGTAGCACGCAAAGAGTAAAAAACAAGAAATTTGAGGTAATGCTCAGGAGACGCGCGAAAGCCTATACCAGTTCTGGTTCAGTAGTTTAGCTGAAAATTGGGGTGTTCACGGTAAGTTAATATACAAATACCAAATTCTCTATCTGCATCATCGTAAAACGATAGTAACGTGGCGCCACCGTGTGAATGATATAAACTTGTGTCGCAGCCCGAAATCGCCACAAAATCCATAAAACCCCCTATTTTGGCGCTGAAGGTCATTCAAGGTCATTGAATTCGGCGCCAATCGAGAACCAGCGTACGACTTCCTCTCTCTCTCTCCTTCAGGCTGGTTTAGATCCCTCGGTTGAGGGGTCAGCCACACGGGTTCTCCGTCTCCACTTGGCTCTATACTCCACGTCCATCAGGTCGACCCGCAAGTCCTTCATGTTGTACTTCACGACGTTGATCCACCTTCTTCTCTGTCTTCCACTACTCCGTTGTCCACGTAGTACGTACGTCTGCCTCCAAAATTCTCCTGACACAATCTTCCTTTTCTCGGCGTTGTACATGCCTAAACCATCTCAACCTGGCCTCCCATACCTTGTCCGTGATGCAGTGTACGGCTTCCTATTAGTGATTAATAGTAACCTAGGCCCTATCTTGCACCGTTACTGAGATACAGCGACTTATTGCCCAAAAATTGCAAATTTTGCCCAACCGCCTCTCATTTAACGCCCTCGTTCGAGGTGACCTCCTTTGAATTTATGGAAAAGCTTTACGGTTTTTGAAACTAGAGTCTTGAAGGCAGCCGGCGGTGAAAATTTGGTGATTCTAGCTTGCACCGTTTTTGACTGATCCACCCATGTGACAGACAGACGGACAGACGGACAGAATTGCGACGGCTGACGCGCTGTAAGCAGTAGCTGCTTTAGCGCGTAATAAAACAAAAAAGTAAATAGCCTATGCGGTATTATTACATTATTTATGCGGAAAATAGGCAAAATTAAACAGAATTTAAAAAATGAAATTAATAAACAAACAAGTAAAAACAACAAAGGCCTTTAATGAAGATCAATAACGTTTGGACATAAAATTTACTGTAACGGTTAACCTACATTATATTTCATTTCACTTTAGTTTAACTTTTCAGTAAATGCTTTTGCCTTTGCCTTTTTACTGACGAATTTCATTTTCAGAATAATTATACGCCTTTTGTTTAATAATCCTACAACCTGTGTTTCGCGACTGTCCTTCGGAGTACGTGGGCACTGTCCCAGTATCTTGTCATGACATCTCTTGTGTACGGCACAGTGACACACTACATACAAACAAACTCGCATTAATCAACCTTTGAAACCAAGTTAATAGCAAATAAATTACACGTTTAAGTAGCCTAGTGTCTTCGCTTTTCAGAGCTACAATATCGACGACCTTTTCCTAAAAACGTCCCCAAAAGGTTGGGAAAAATATATCGCCAGCGCCGTAACTCAATCACTTATTTATCACCATCGGTGAGCCCTATGAGGTGTGTTAATTTCTGTTTAAACAATAAACTGATTTGAAGTACCCAGAAAATTAAGGTTATGCTAGGACCATAAATAGTGAACTCTACAAACTGCTGAATCGCAACTTCTACACTCTACATAAGCTGGATATCGGTCTGTCACACCAAACAGCTTCAGAACACCTCATTAAATATGAAAGAAGTACTTCATCAGAGCAGTGCATTGACGACAGACATAAAACAACCAAGTTAGTTATATATATAACTATGAAATCTCACAAAACGCAGTCAGAAAGCTCACCTTGGCATTTATATCCCTGCTTATTCAGACCCCTGCAAACAATGCAAGCACTCAGCATTAAACCATCCCACTGCACAGGTTAGTAAACGGTATAATTTACGCACAATTCGCTTATTTGTTACCCAGGTATATACCAAAAACATTATTATGTCAGCATCATACATACTGCTATCCAGATACCATAGCAAATTATGATGAATTTTATAGTATATTACACGCATTACAGCCTTCTAAGCCGGGGCGCGTTCACCTGTGTCAGGTGGCAAGTAACAACGTGATCCTATATGGCAGGTGACGCTCCGTAGATCGGTGATTGGTTTTCCATAAAGACGTTTTAAGAGATAGCTTATGTATATAGTATTACATGTAGGCCTACATGTATTATTACCAATGTATAAAAAAATATGATTACTCAGATATTACGGGCATCAATTGTGACTGAAATTCAATGTCATAACTGTGTTCCTGCTTTGAAACTAAATAGTTCGGTTACATAATAAAAACTAAGTCCGACTCATCATCATCATCGACAACCGTGGGCTCAATGCCCGTTGGTGTCTGACGCCATTCTTACTATCGCTGCCCACCGCTGCCTATCTAGGGCAGCGTGGCTTAACTCCTGCAGGGTTGTCCCACACCA
>Ga0209671_1003854_pt1 | contig 14622 bp, 7 predicted proteins | sample WorMetHERISLAND2_2_FD_187401 | JGI IMG/M metagenome (GOLD analysis project Ga0209671, IMG submission 187401) | Marine gutless worms symbiont microbial communities from Max Planck institute for Marine Microbiology, Germany - Olavius geniculatus... | ecosystem: Host-associated > Annelida >... | reverse complement strand
GAAGGGGGCTGAGGGGACGGTCATGATTATATGCATATCTATTGAATTTAATATAGGAAATGCATTTTTTCATGACCGTCCCGCTATTCCTCCCTAGTTATCCGTCTACCGATCAATATTTTCCAATCCCGCGACGATATGGCTAACATCGAAGCGCAACCATTTGAAATTCTAATTTGATATGAAAATTTGTGAAGCACTGCATAAAGACGCAGTTCTGGCCGACCTCAAAGCCCGGAATAAAAAAGGAATGCTGGAAGAACTCGTGGCCCCGGTCGCTCAAATGGCCGATGTCCCGCAGGAGGATCTGGTTAAAGTCCCGCCTGAAAGAGTGCAACTTGGCAGCACCGGAATCGGCAGCGGGATTGGTACGGCATACCATACGTTGAGGATTTGATAATGGATGTACGTTTCTAGAAGTTCGTCCATCGAACATCCCGGCCATCGAACTTTACCGGAAAATCGGGTTTAAAGTGATCGGCCGCCGGCACAAATATTATGAAGATACGCAAGAAGACGCAGTATTGATGATGAAAAATCTAAAGGAGGAAATATGAGTATCAAGATTGGTATCAATGGTTTCGGCAGAATCGGTCGCATGGTTTTAAGAGCGGCGTTGAAACAATCGGATGTTGAAGTTGTCGCGATCAATGATTTGACTGATGCGGAAACGATGGCCTACCTGTTAAAATATGACTCGGTCCACGGCCAACTGGACATGGACGTTACGGCAAAAGAAGACAGCATCCAGGTCGATGACAAATCGATCGCCATCCGCTCCGTCAAAGACCCGGAAAAAATCGGCTGGGGCGATTTCGGTGTTGATATTGCCGCCGAATGCACCGGGATTTTTCGGGATCGGGAAGGCGCCTCGAAGCATCTGGAAGCCGGCGCCCGCAAGGTGCTTATATCCGCTCCGGCCGGCAACCCGGACATTACGATTGTCATGGGGGTTAACTCCAACCAGTATGATCCCCGTCAGCATCACATCATATCAAATGCTTCCTGCACCACCAATTGCCTGGCGCCGGTAGCCAAGGTACTGCTGGAAAACTTCGGACTCAAGCACGGCCTCATGACCACCATCCACTCCTACACCGGTGATCAGCGGCTGCTTGATTTCCCGCACAAAGACCTGCGTCGCGCCCGGGCCGCAGCGCTTTCCATGATCCCCACCACCACAGGGGCAGCCAAAGCCGTGGCCCTGGTGTTGCCGGAGCTGTCCGGCAAGCTCAATGGACTTGCCATCCGGGTTCCCACGCCCAATGTCTCGCTGGTGGATCTGGTGGCGACCGTCGGCAAAGGCGGCATTACCGTTTCAGACGTCAACGAGGCCCTCAAGCAGGCATCCGAAGAATCCCTGGCCGGCTATCTGGGATACAGTGACTCACCGCTGGTTTCGACGGATTTCAACGGATCGGCTCTCTCCTCGGTGGTGGACGCACCCACGACCTATGTCATCGAAGACATGGTCAAGGTACTATCCTGGTACGATAACGAGTCCGGCTACTCCCATCGCATGGTCGATCTGGCCGCCATGGTGGGGAAGGAACTTTAAGAGAATGCGGAAGTCGGAATGCGGAAGTCGGAAAAAAACAAAGTGAGATAAAGTGAGGACGGAGGTCAGAGGGTTTCGATTGCGGATTGGGGATTGCGGAATGCGGATTTAAATGAATAAAAACCCGAAATAGATGCAATGGACAGATGACAGAAGGCGAAAAGTTGAGAGGTTGAGAAGGTCAGAACGGAAGCAGGAACACAGAATGCGGGAGAGAAATGGAGATGACGTAAGAACTGAGGACTGAATCTTAATTCCAACTTCCGAATTCGTATGACCCTATACCTTAAACCTTTTTGCCTTGAGCTCTGACCTTTGAGCTTTCAGCTTTGAGCTTTCGGCTTTTTTTACTTTGACCCTTTAATGCTGGAGCCCCAATAAAATATCTTTGCAGCAAAGGAACAACAAAATGAAAACCCGCACACCACTAATCGCCGGCAACTGGAAAATGTATAAAACCAATGCAGAAGCCGTGGAAACGGCAGGGCGAAGGGTTGAATTGGTCGCCGACACGTCTGATGTGGACTTCATGATTGCCCTGGTATTCACGGCGATCGAACCGGTATCAAAGGTTGTCGCCGGCAGCCGGGTCAGTTTGGGAGCTCATAATTTGTACTGGGAAAATGAAGGTGCCTATACTGTTGAAATATCCGCCGATATGCTGATATCGGCCGAGTGCCAATACGTGATTATCGGCCATTCGGAAAGACGCCAGCATTTCGATGAAACCGAACAAACCGTTATCAAAAGAATCCGGGCAACCGTCAATGCACAGCAGATTCCGGTTTTTTGTGTCGTTGAAACGGAAGCCGAACGCGACACCGGCCAAACATTTTCTGACTTTGACAAACAGGTTAAAAAGGGATTAGGGGGGTATCGCGCAAATGATTTGGGCACCCTTGTTATAGCCTATGAACCGGTCTGGGCCATTGGAACCGGCAAAACGGCCACCAGCGATCAGGCTCAGGAGGCCCACCAACATATCCATGAGACCAATGATACTCTCTGCACAGAGATCATTGGGGCAGTGAAGACCAAAATTTCATCGATAATAAAGAATTTAAGAAGCAAAGTATCGGTCTTATCAAAATTGGATTGCGTAAATAATATTTTAGGTAACCAGGATGGGAAATTAAACATTACGCTTTTTCATCCGATTGATTCTAAAATATTGAGCAAGGGATTCACATTACAATTTATTTATTCATTTACTGGACTAATAATAGGGGCTTTGTGTTTCGTTTTTGGCGTGGTACTCTTGTTCAGTGGTACGATGGGATCAACAAATTGGACTGCAGAGTTTTTGGGTTTCAAGAGCGAAATCTCAGGTGCTGCGCCTGGATTGGTTTTGGCTTTAATGGGGTTGTTCTTTCTGCTTATCACCAGATTCGATATAAAAATCACCAACAAAGCCAGAATATCGAATAGTTCCTAACAGTAAATTAGGTTCCATCAAATAATTAAACTATGAATGTCAGCGATATGCTGACATTCATTATTTTTTGAGGATAACCGGCAAAACTACTAATCCCTAAAATGCTCGTTTTGCTAAAAAAATGGCCTCCCAACCTGCTTACATTTATTTTTGGGCTGAATCCAACCTTCTGAAACCGAATAATCTTAAGTCCCCAACTGCTATTTCTACAAAAAGGGATTTCAAAAAAAGAGAGTAGATCCTTGTATTTAACAATTTATCAATTTGCTCCAGGAAATGATAGAATTGTCTCTTTTTCTCAGATATCAATATTTCATAAAAGTGGTCCAGAGATACTTTTTAAGTGAAATCTTAGGCACGCAAATAAAATTATAAGTTTCTGCGAATAATTGTATGAATGTTATAATATTATGGGTGTCACGGAAGTCTATAGACCGGTCTGGGCCATTGGAACCGGCAAAACGGCCACCAGCGATCAGGCTCAGGAAGCGCATCAATATATCCGTTCATTGATCGATGGCCTCTATGGCACGGATCTGGCTGACTCCGTCCGGATTCTATACGGCGGCAGCTTTAAACCGGCCAATGTTGCCGAAAAAGCAGAGAGATCAAGTCTTCATTTTTGACATATTGTATCCACTCAGCTATTAAGGATCCAATCCAAATTTCGCAGATGGGACAATCCAATCTTCAGTAAAGGATCTAAATTGGCTCGACCTTTAAGAATAAAATACCCCGGCGCCTTATATCATGTCACCTCACGAGGAAATGAACGCAAAGCGGTCTTCAAAAGCAAAAGGGATCGGGAAAAATATCTTGAATACCTTGAATCCGCAACACTGCGATATGATGCACGCATTCACGCCTACTACCTGATGGACAACCATTAAAAACCTGCCAAATGGCTGTACCGCGACTTAATCCTTGGTTATTTCGGCAAAAAAGTATCCAGCGCCCAAAAGGGATACAAGGAATTTTTAAACGCGCTTGTTTTCGAGGAATATGAAAGCCCACTGGAGCAAGTCGTCAATTCAACCCTGCTGGGTAGCGCTGATTTCATTGCATCAATATACCAACAAGAAAATGAAGAAAATCGGTTTACAATTCGGCATTGGGGAATCCGGCGTATCACAGACCTGCCGGCGTGTAGCACAAAAAATAGAAAAAGATAAAAAGATGAAAAAAAGATTGATCGATTGGAAAAGCAAATATATATGTCAAGAATGAAGACTTGACCCCTTTGTTTTCCCATGCAGGAAATATTTGAAAAAGTGGAATCGGTTTTTCCACAGGATAAGGCTTTGGCCAGAAATCTAAAAATGTATTATTGTCAGAAATATACCAACAAAAAATTGAAGGAAATCGGTTTGCAGTTCGGCATTGGGGAATCCGGCGTATCACAGGCCTGCCGGCGTGTAGCACAAAAAATAGAAAAAGATAAAAAGTTGAAAAAAAAGATTGATCGATTGGAAAAGCAATTATATATGTCAAGAATGAAGACTTGACCCCTCGGTTCTCTTAAGGCGATCCTCATCTACCCCATGAACGCCCTTGCTACCGATCAGGCTGGCAGGCTGGCAAAGTTGATTCACAAAAGCAAGCTCAAAGGGCACCTCTCGGCAGGAATATACATTGGGCAGCGGGAAAAAAACGCTTCCATACTCATGACTGCGGAACGGTTGCTTTCGGACAAGGACTCCCTGCGGCTGTCGCCGCCGGACATCCTGCTTACCAACTACAAAATGCTGGACTACCTGCTGATTCGCCCGGAAGACCGGCCGCTCTGGCTGCTCAACAGCCCTGACACCCTGCGCTTTCTGGTGGTAGATGAGCTTCATACCTTTGACGGAGCTCAGGGATCTGACCTCGGCTGTTTGATCCGCCGTTTAAAGGCCAGGCTTGGTATTGAACCGGAATATCTTTGCTGCGTGGGGACATCCGCCACCTTGGGAAGCCAAGAGGAGCAGGATGATCTGCTGGGGTATGCATCGGCTGTTTTTGGAGAAAACCTATCCCCCAATGCTATCATATCCGAGTCCCGTCTGAGTGCGGGGGAATTTCTGGGCGACTGTCTGATTTCCCATGTGGACATTGTCTCCCTGGAAAAGGAGGAGGAACTCGATCCGGCCAGTTACAACAACTATCGGGAATATATAGAAGCTCAGCACAGGCTGTGGCTAAATAAAGAAATCGCCGGCGATTTTGATGATCCGGACTGGCGGTTCGCTTTTGGCATCAGCATCAAGGAGCACCTTTTTTTCCAGAACCTGATCAAAGCGCTTGGAGGAGGGATTCACAGCTTCGATGAAATATTTATCAAGCTTGATAAGGTCACCAAAGGTCTGAAAATCAATGACCATTCCTATAAAATAAAGATGCTGTGCAGTTTGCTTGCCCTGATTTCCGAAGCTCGGATCAGGGTCGTTTCCAAGGAGTTGGACGGCAGCGAGAAGACGATTATCCGACCGTTTTTGAACGTGAGGGTTCAGCTCTGGATGCGGGAGCTGCGCCGGATGATCGCGGAAGTTTCCAAAAAGCCGATTTTGCGCTTTGCCGACGACCTGAATGAAGCGCAGCTAGAAACCCATCTACCTTTGGTGCACTGCCGTGAATGCGGCAGCATGGGCTGGTCGGGATTGAAACGAAAAACCAACTCGAAAATCATGGGTGCACTCAAGGATTATTATCACGCCTTTTTCAGTAATGACCCCAAAGTAGTGTACCTTTTCCCGGATGACGGACAGCCCAGTTTACCGGAGCCAGGAAATAAAGCAGAAGGCGATTCCAAAGCTCAAAAAATCGGAATGGTCCATCTTTGTTCAAAATGCTTAAATGTGACGTCTCGGGCGAATGTTGACCGTTGCCCGTCCTGTGGGCATGAGGAGCTTATCTTGGTTCATATGCCGGATGTGCGAATAAAGCGAGGCAACCGACAACTTAGTGTAAACGATTGTCCCTACTGCGGTTCACAAAATAGCCTTACCCTACTGGGGTCAAGGGCTGCCAGCCTGACCAGCGTCATGATCGTCCAGCTTTATTCTTCGACCTATAATGACGATAAGAAGCTGCTCACATTTTCCGACAATGTTCAGGATGCGGCCCATCGGGCCGGCTTTTTTAACGGACGGACCTTTCGGTTTAACTTTCGTACGGCCTTGCAGAAGGTAATTTTGGAGACCGGAGACGGCAGGACCCTGGCCGAGATGCCGGAGACCTTTATTGACTATTGGACGGGCTGGATCGATCAGAACAGGTACATCGCCACTTTTTTGGCGCCGAATATGGAATGGTTCAATGAGTATGATTACCTGAAAACTCACGGGACACTGCCTGAAGATTCCACCCTTTAGCAAAACGTCAATAGCCGTATAGCGTGGGAGATTATCAGTGAATACGGTTTCCAGGCCAGAATCGGCAGAACCCTTGAAAAAACCAGCTCCTCGGTGGCTTACCTTGATCCAGACCAATTGAACCAGGCCGCAGACAGGATGCTTGAGCCCATCCAAAATGAGATCGGCATACTTAGAGCGCTTGACCGGGACAACTTAATCCCTTTTCTGCTTGGCATCATTACCCACCTGAAAAACCAGGGCGGAATCTTCATCCCGACCCTGAAATCTTTTATTGAAAGCTATGGGACGCCGTTTGTCATCAACCGGATACCCTGGATGCCAAATTTTGGCCCTAACTCCAGGACTCCATCCTTTTTAACCACAAAAAGAGGGAGTCGCTTCGACCAGTTATATAGTGCTACGCCGACCCATTTCACATGGTATCAAAGCTGGACGGATAAATGCCTGTATGCCCTTTCCCCATTTATTCCAACGGTAGCAAAAGAGCTATACGCGCTTGTGCTCAAGGAACTAACGGCCCAGGGCGTCCTGGAGCAGAAAAGCGTGAAGGGGGATTCTGTATGGGGCATCCGCCCTGAAGCGCTTAGGGTATCATCCCGCGTGAAACAGCTACGGTGCCGGACATGTGGCCACAATCTTTCAGTTTCAGTCGAAGAAAGCGCTTATTTTGAAGATTCACCCTGTCAGCGGTTTCATTGCTACGGCAAATACGAACCCTATGAGACAGGTGTCGATTATTATGGAAAACTATATGCAACCGGTGATGTCGAGCGGATCTTTGCCAGGGAGCATACGGGGCTTTTGAAACGGGATGAACGGGAACAGCTGGAGGACCATTTCAAAGAGGAAAAGATTGACGTTCGAAAACCCTGGTTTCCGAACCTGTTGTCCTGTACGCCGACCCTTGAATTGGGTATCGACATCGGCTCCCTCTCATCATTGGTTCTCTGCTCGGTTCCGCCGGCGCAGGCCAACTATCTGCAACGGATCGGACGAACCGGAAGACGGGATGGAAATTCCCTCAACCTGACAGTTGCCAACGCCAGACCTCATGATCTGTTTTTCTTTGCGGAACCCCAGGAGATGCTGGCGGAACACATTGAGGCTCCCGGAATATTCCTCGATGCCTCTGCGGTGTTGGAGCGCCAGCTTACCGCCTTTGGGTTTGACAGGTGGGTTGCAAACGAATCAAGCGCTTCCATTCCCCCAAGGCTGGGGCAGGTCCTGAATAACCTGGAACCTGTCGATCGTAACAGATTCCCCCATAGTTTCATCCATTTTATCGAAACCAACCAGGCCGATCTGTTTGATCAATTCGTAAATCTTTTCAACAACAGAGGTACCGGGCTCAGCCCGGAATCGGAATCGCATCTGAAAGTATTCTTGCAAGGAGATCGCGACCGTGTGGGCAGCCTTCACTACCGAATCATGAACGGGCTCCACAATCGCCGACTTGAAAGGGATTCTCTAAGGAAAAAAGTGCGGACCCTAAATTCGAAGATCAGGAAGAAAAAGAGCGGCCCCAAGGATAAAAACTATGCGGATGAGCTCAGGGAGCTGAACATTGAAAAATCTGCCCTTCAGGCCCTGGTTAAAAGCATTAGCGACCGCAATAGCTTTAATTTTTTTACCGATGAAGGCCTCCTTCCCAACTATGCTTTCCCGGAGGCCGGCGTAATGCTCAATTCCTTGATACACCGAAGAAAGCTGAAAGTGCAAGAAGGGGAAAGCGCCTATGATTCCTGGAATTACGAGTATGAGCGCCCGGCGGTAAGCGCCCTTGCCGAGCTTGCCCCGGCCAACACCTTTTATGCCGAAGGCCGTAGGGTAAAGATCGACCAGGTGGACATGTCCGTGTCTGAAATCCAGACCTGGCGATTTTGCAACAATTGTTCTCATAAGGAAATGCTCGGCAAGGAAGAGGAAAAGGAGGTATGTCCCAACTGCGGGAGCCGGATGTGGGCCGATGCCGGGCAGAAACGCCTAATGCTCAGGATGCGGCAGGTCTTTGCGTCCACCTCCGACAGGCAAAGCCGGATCAGTGACGACTCCGACGACCGTGACCCAGTCTTTTACAACAAACAGATGCTGGTTGAATTTGATGATAAACATGTTCTTGACGCTTACAAAGTGGATGCGGACTTTCCCTTTGGATTTGATTTTTTATCCAACGTTGATTTTTGCGAGATTAACTTTGGTGAAATAACGGAAATCGGCGAGAAGATATCCATTGCCGGCGTGGAAATGCCCCGAAAGGGTTTCTCGCTATGCAGGGTGTGCGGCAAGGTGCAGGAAGATAACAAAGAATCATCCCATGCATTTACCTGCACAGCCAGAGACCAGGAAAGCGACAAGAATCTAATAGACTGTATATACCTCTATCGGCAGTTTATGTCAGAGGCCATCCGGATCCTGCTGCCGGTTAACATCATCTCCGACTCGAACCGCAAGCTTCAGTCGTTTATAGCCGCGATGCAGCTAGGCCTGAAGAAAAAGTTCAAAGGGAAAATCGATCACCTTCAAACCACCGTCCATGAAGAACCGCTGCCCGATTCATCTTTTAAGCGGAAATATTTGGTGTTGTATGACACAGTGCCCGGCGGAACCGGTTATTTGAAGCAGCTGATGCGTTCGGAAAACCAGCTGATGGAAGTCTTGGAGTTGGCCCTGGAAGCGTTAAAATCGTGCTCCTGTAATCAGGATGAAACCAAAGATGGCTGTTATCGCTGCCTTTTTGCATACCGCAGCAGCTACACCATGCCGGAAACATCAAGGACAACGGCCATCGAGCTGCTTGCAGAAATACTGAGCTACCATGATCGGTTGGTAAAAACCGACAGTATCCGCAACATCTCTTTTAATACGTTTATCGAAAGCGAGCTGGAGGAAAGATTTTTAGGGGCGCTTAAACTTTATCGCAGTGCTGCTTTGCCGCTAATGCTAAAAAATGATCTGGTCAACGGCAAACCCGGATATTTCCTCAAGGTTGGCGACCGGTCATACTACATCGAACCGCAGGTCAAACTCGGTGAGTTAGACGGTGTCGGCATCCAGTCAAGGGCAGATTTTATGATTAGAGCCGCACGCCTAAATGATGAAATGAAACCGATTGCCGTATTTCTGGATGGCTATACATATCATCGCGACCGCATCGGCCAAGACATGGCTCAGAGAATGGCAATTGTTCAGAGCGGCAGGTTTCATGTCTGGTCCCTGACATGGCATGATGTTGAAAACAAGTTCAAGGACCAGAAGTCGTTCTTTGATAACCATATGGACCCGGCCGGCCTTCCATCCGGAGGGAATTTCAATGCCCTGCTGGAGGGGTATGGCCTCGGAAAGTTTAAAAAACATCATCGATATAACAGTTTTGACCTCTTAATCCACTTTCTTGAGGATCCAGAAGAAGCCAAATGGCAAAATTTTATGTTCATTTTTTCCCTGCTGCATCTTGATCCTGAAAAATATGCGAGCAAGGAAGCAGTCGGTGAGTGGATGGATGCCATCGACACGTTATTGCCGGAAGATATGGCTGAGAAGGTGAAAGATGCGGATTGCCCCGGTTTGAATAAAGCCTGCCTATACGGGAGCTATACGAGTGCCAGCCAGAATGAAAATACAACGCTGAGACAATATTTAGTGGCGGAGCAGAAGGCGTTGACTCCCCCTGGAGAGCCTTTAGGCGTGCGGGTTGGGTGTTTATTCAATGATGATGAAGAGGCTAAAAATCAAGCTGGATTTCAACAAGGCTGGAACGGTTTCCTGAGGCTCTATAATTATTTTCAATTTTTGCCGTATTCCTATTTTATCACTTCCAGTGGAATTGAGGATAGTGCCTATGATGGAATCATGCTTTTCGATCACATGGCCTCTGAAGCTGGCGCCCCAGATAAACGGCCTGTCGAAGATGAATGGAATGAGTTGAAAGAACTGACTGATGCGCAGTTCCACGGTCTTTTAGATCTGTTGCGGGAAAACAATTGGCCTTTACCGGAAGCCGGCTATGAATTGCAAGGGGCAGACGGCGAAATTATTGCCAGTGCCGAACTTGGTTGGGAAACGCTGAAAGTTGCGTTTCTGACAGATGATGAAATTGAATATCAGGATCAGTTTATGGCCAGGGGCTGGAAAACGATTCCCATGGTGGAAATCCTTAATGAACCTGAAAAATATATGAAATTGGGGGATACAAATGGAGGATCGAATTAATGACGGCGATAAGTAGTGTAAAAGTTGCGATCTCTTCGGATTTCATGAGCGCTTTTGGGGCGATTCCAAAAAAAATGCAGGGAAAGGTTCTGGAGTTTGTAACACACTTCAGGAACAACCCGACAGCCTCCAGCATTAATTATGAGAAGATTGCCAAGGCTAAAGATTCCACATTACGGTCTGTAAGGATTGACAAAGCCTACAGGGGGATTGTCAAGAAGCCGGATACCGGCAATGTCTATATGCTTTTGTGGGTTGATCATCATGATAAAGCGTACGCATGGGCAAAAAATAAAAAATGCAATATAAATCCTGAAACCGGAAGCGTCCAGGTATATGATGTCACTGAAATCCAGCCAATTACGGAAAAAGACAAAACCAAGACGGAAAATTATCAAACATCGCTTTTCGCCTCTATCCATGACCGGCACCTCTTAAAACTTGGAGTCCCGGAAGACCTGCTTTCTCTAGTCCGCGATATATATTCAGATGATCAGCTTGATCAGGTAGCCGCCCAGCTGCCAACAGAAGCAAATGAGGCGCTTACCGCTCTTGCCGCAGGATATACGCTGGATGAAGTATTCAGGGAATTCGATAAATCTGCCGATGAAGATGAACAAATAGATGCTGAGGACTACGAAGCAGCTTTTGAAAACCCGGATACCAAACGGCGATTTTTCGTGGTTGAAGATGACTTGGCCCTTCAGGAAATCCTGGAATCTCCGCTTGAAAAATGGCGTGTCTTTCTTCATCCGTCTCAACGCAGCTTAGTGGAGAGAGATTGGAATGGCCCTGTAAGAGTTCTGGGCGGGGCTGGAACGGGCAAGACAGTTGTGGCCATCCACAGGGCAAAATGGCTGATCGAAAAAGTGTTCACGGATGAACATGACAAGATTCTTTTTACGACATTTACCCGGAACCTTGCTGCCGACATCAAGGAAAATCTTGCAAAAATATGCAGTCCTGAGCTCATGCGCAGAATTGAGGTCGTGAATTTGGACAGATGGGTATCCGGTTTTCTCAGAAATAGTGGATACACTCACGATATTGATTATGGCAGACGGACGAAACCTTTATGGGATAAAGCCCTAACTTTAGCGCCAAGTGAGTTGGGATTAGATGATAGTTTTTACAGGGAAGAGTGGAACCGGGTCATCCAGCCACAGGCAATATCATCTTTCACAGATTACTTAAAAGCTAAAAGAGTCGGTAGGGGGGTGCGATTAACTCGTCAAAATAGAAAGTCCATTTGGCCGGTTTTTGAGGAGTATCGTTTACTCCTTAATGAAAATGGCATTCGAGAGGTTGATGATGCGATGAGAGATGCATGTGCCATTATCAAAGATAAAGGTGATGTCTTACCTTATAAAGCTATCATTGTTGATGAAGCGCAGGATATGAGTGCCCAGGCTTTCAAACTGATTCGCCAGATTATTCCAGGTAGAGAACAAAAAAATGACTTATTTATTGTAGGAGATGCTCATCAACGGATTTACCGTCATAAAGTGATACTCGGCCGATGCGGCGTTAAAATCATCGGCCGGGGGCGGCGGCTTAAGATTAACTATCGAACCACAGAAGAGAACAGGCGCTGGGCTGTGAATTTATTGAAAGGTATCAGCTTCGATGATCTGGATGGTGGCTTGGATGATCAGAAAGGATATAAATCACTAATTCATGGTGTGACACCTACAATAGAAAATACAGATTCATTCCAAAAGGAAATTGATTTCATCATAAACTATCTCGATAATATAGAAGAAAAATATGGATCGCTCAATGAAATTTGCCTGGTTGCGCGCACCCATGACCTGTTGAAACAATATGAAGGTGCACTCAAAGCAAAAGGGAAAGAAACTTATTTCATACGCCGCAGCGCGGCTGAGGACAGAAGGAAACCCGGAATTCGATTAGCCACAATGCATAGAGTCAAAGGGCTTGAATTCGATAGAGTTGTTATAGCAGGTGTGAACGATGGAATAGTTCCACTAAGAGGCGAATGGTTGAAAACAACCGATTCTGTGGTCCAGAGTGAAAGCGATATCCATGAAAGGGCTCTGCTATATGTAGCAGCAACAAGAGCTAAGAAGGAGGTCGTTGTTACAAGTTTTGGAAAACCGAGTGAATTCCTATAATCCTGTAAAACAGCATATCGCATCAGCGTTGAATGAACTTCATTTCGGCAAGCCGTGGAATACCAGTGGATAATAAATTCGAAAAGTTGACATAAAGACACGTTATCGGACCCAACTCGTCACCGCCCTTCCCGAATTTCAGCATAATTCAAGCCAAATGCGAGATCATGGGCTTTGGAAAGTGTCTCAAATTTGTGGCTGCTCATACATTTCATTTTTGGGATGATCGGGGGTAATCGGTCTTAAACGGGTACTCCGGCCATTTGGCTGATGTTGACAGCTATCGGCGGTCCAATAATTGGAGAAAAGAGCCAAAACTCATCGATAAATACAGATCTTTCTGAATACTGACGGCGTTGGCGATTGCCCCTCGGAACCCAATATCTACTAATTTGGGAATTGAAGACTTGATCCGTACCAAAGTTCTTTGCGGCGGGCACATGTTTACATCAATCTTTTACAACTGTCCCAGAATCCCGCGGCCTTTTCCAAGTCGTCTGCTTATTAGCCCGGTCTGCGCCGATTCCTGAGAGCCAGAGTACCGAGCATCAGAGGGCAGAGATGGGGAAGACTACTACTCGAAACCCGATATGGTCCCACCTGACGTCCTGCTGGAACCTCCAGCGGCTCGAGCACCGGGCGCGGCTCCAGATGAAGAACCAGGAGCCCCCGCGCAACATCCGCCAGAATCTATACCCTGCATCCTGACTTTCTCTGCCGTCGTCCGGATCATATGGGTAATTCTTGCTTTGACTGCTCGTCCATTCCCAAACATTGCCAGCCATATCCAGGCAACCATAGGGACTGGCACCCTCAGGATAGATGCCAACTGGTGTAGTGCACAATACTATCTGATTTCCTGAAAACGCATTCAATCGGCTATGCTCAAATTGTTCTGCCCAAGGATACACTCGACCATCAGTTCCCCTGGCAGCTTTTTCCCACCTCGCTTCGCTTGGCAGCCGATAGGTCTTACCGGTTTCTGCTCTCAGCCAGTGGCAGTATGCCAAACACTCGTACCAGCTTACCCCCACTACCGGCTGGTTAGGCTTATTGATCTGGGCAACATCCCAAAATCTTGGTTCGATCCAGCTCCTTTTTTCCTTTTCAGACCAGCCGTCTGCGGTCCACCAACGCCTATCGTTGTACCCTCCGGCCATAGTGAACTCCGCAAATTCAGCGTTGGTCACTGGATATTTACCGATCTGATAATCCGGCAAAAACACCTCGTGTTGCGGTCTTGCACGATCGTCCTGGTCATCTCCCATCAAAAATTTTCCGGCCGGAATGGTAACCAATTCCCCTAAACGCGGGTCTCCCAGATACCCGAGCACATCCCCGGCTGCAATGCGCACCCTCAGGGCCACCTTAGACTCCGATAGAGTGGCCAGCAGGGCCTCTTTCACCGTCTCTCGAGTCTTTCGACCTACCATGGCCTTACCCTCGTGCAGACAACGCCCGGCCAGCACAGGGTTGACTCGAATCATAGCTCTCACGAGTTGGTCGTCATTTTCCGGCATCAAGCCGGCTGCCAGAATAGTTGTCTCTTCCCAGTTGGTAGGAGGCGGCGGCGGAAGGGGACCGTGAATATTCTCGGGTCTAACCAATTTTGGCATGTCCTTCTCCAGCCAGGGCCATCGCCACAAATTTGATAAAGTCCCTGGATCTCTTTTGAGCATCTCACAGGCCGCGAAATACTCCTGCAACAATTGATGGTAGAAACGCAGCGAAGAACGGTCTTCGGTCATCTCTATGATGTGGGCCGAGGCTGCCAGCCTTAGAACCTGATCCGGAGGCGACGGCACTGAAGGCCATTTGGGATCCGGCTGAACCTGCTCCGGCATCACCGCCATTGCGTTGGCGGTTTTAACCATGGTTCCGAATCCGGACCGATCCTGGATCTCGAATGCCAGTTTGGCCAGGGCCTCCCGC
>Ga0209671_1003853_pt1 | contig 14623 bp, 5 predicted proteins | sample WorMetHERISLAND2_2_FD_187401 | JGI IMG/M metagenome (GOLD analysis project Ga0209671, IMG submission 187401) | Marine gutless worms symbiont microbial communities from Max Planck institute for Marine Microbiology, Germany - Olavius geniculatus... | ecosystem: Host-associated > Annelida >... | reverse complement strand
CATCCATCACGACGCCATCGCGTTCCAGACTTCGACGCCGCTGTCTGGTGGCGCTTTCCACCGCCTCGACGTCGACTCAACCGGCATCAGTAGAGATGCTGCGGCAGGGCGTCGTCATCATCCGTACTTCGTGGCAGCAGGCAGGGTTGGTCCGTGGCGGCAGGTAACGCCGGCAGCACTGCGTCGCTGCTGCAGGGGTAATTTCACCGCGACCTCCGCTACAGCAGCAGCTGTTGCAAACTTCGAATCGGTTCACCAGGTGGCAACTGCGCAGCTGAGCGTCTTCAATATCGTCAACTCCGTTCGAAATCAGTTTTGATTCCGTGCGAACAACATTTCATCACATACACACACTCAGCAGATATTTTTGACCTATAATATTTTTTCTTGTTGTAATGTTGGGACAAAAACCTGTTTTCTACTAAAATAGAGAACTAAGTTGATTCGCTGAACTTTTTATTTTTTTCGTCTTTTTTGCTAAAGCTTGAGAATAGGTCTATTTGAAGACTTGCCTTTACGCCTAAAGACAACAGCTTACCAGTAACATGTTCAGTTGTTGTTAGGATATCTGAATAGTTGAAAATCTTTGCTGTAACTTATGCACTAAGCTTCTTAATACGTAGAAATGTCAGTGTAAGCCTATAGATGTACAAACTTGTACATAAACTGCACTGTGTATATTTGCTATTTATTTATTTGTTGTTTAATATGCCTGTGTGTATATACCGTGCGTTGCATTATTCTTATTGAGTTGTTTCTATTAATGTCTAGCAAAACTATTACGTAATACTAACTTAACACTAAACATTATGCCATATTCTTTCGATTCTCTTAAATCGTGCAGAAAGTGTTTAAATTGACTGGCTGCTTAATTATTTGTTAAGGGTCAGTTCGTCGGACATTATTTTCGAACGCGTGCTTGTGCTTTCTCTAGATCTATTACGATTTGTCGACTTAGGGGCCTACTGTTTGCGTTGTGTACGATTCTGCTATAATAAATGTCTTATGAATTACAACCACCTGATGTATTATGCTGCCGTCCTCATAATCCACGTTAGAGGTTTTGTGTGTTCGTCTGTCTGTCTGTTTCACACTGGTTTCTAGCTGGAAAGCAAAAAGGCAGTGTACATTGTATAAAAACCAACATTGGTCTGGCAAAAAAATCGGTGTGCCAATTTTATTTCGAAAGGTTACAGGTCAGGGTTAAGGATAAGGTTGCGCAGTGCAGTAAGCAAGTACGTATAGCTTGGGAGACGGTCGCATATTATGTTGGCATTCGGTCGACATTTTTGTTTATTGTAAATACGCTTTTTACATTTCTCGCTGATCACTTCAGTCAACTGTGTATTTAATAAATAATATTGGTTTTGTATATTTGATACAAGAAAAAACACGATCGAGTTCTTACTTCCGTTAGGGTAACGTGTAATTCCACAAGAAATTTGAGCTAATGCTCACGAGACGCGCGAAAGCCTATAGCAGTTCCGGTTCAGTATATTAGCTGAAAATTGGGGTGTTCACACTAAGTTAATATACAGAATACCAAATTCTTTTTCTGGATCGCATAACGATAGTTCCGAGCAGCTGACGGTGAAAATTTGGTAATCCTTGCTTGCACTGCTTTTGACTGATCCACCCGTGTGACGGACGGACAGACAGACAGAAGACAGACGGACGGTCAGAATTGCGATGGTAGCTGCTTTCGCGCGTAAAAATATAACAAGTCAATCAATGCAATCAATCAGCGTTGGTTAGTGCTGCGCGTTGTAAACCGATTTTTGAAGTGGCAGCACCATCGAACAAAATATCACAAATTACGCTGTAAGGTATGGAAGCCGTTTGACCAAATACAGTGTATCAGAAATGTACTAAATAATAAATTATTGCGCTCACAATACAACGAAATCGTACAACGAAAATTCTTGTCCATGTTTGAGTTGGATTTGCGGGAATTTGGGATAAAATACAACACCTTTATTACAGTCATGCCGAAGTGCTCATAATGATAGTTCCGTGGCTCCACCTTGTGAATGATACAGACTTGGGTCGCAGCCCGAAATCGCCACAAAAATCCATAAACTCCCTATTTTGGCGTTCAAGGTCATTCAAGGTCATTGAATTAAGCGCCAATCGAGAGCCAGTGTACGACTTCCTATTAGTGATTAATAGTAACCTTGGCCCGAACTCGCACCGTTACTGAGATACAGCGACTTATTGGCCAACAATCGCAAATTTTGCCCACCCCTCTCATTTAGCGCCCTCGTTCGGGATGACCGCCTTCGAATTTATGGGAAGCTTTACGGTTCCTGAAACTAGAGTCTTCCAGGCAGCCGAGAATGAAGATTTGGTGATCCTAGCTTGCACTGTTTTTGACTGATTCACCCGTGTGACAGACGGACGGACAGAATTGCGATGGCTAAGACGCGCTGAAAGCAGTGGCTGCTTTCGCGCGTAAAAATACTAAACTTGCGCTGTTAGCTTCGGAATTATTCGCATACGAAACATAGTCAGACATTATTGTATAAGCCACGATGGACAAACGGGAGTTTTACAAAAAGCACTGTCAGATGGGTTAAAGTAGGGGCCTATATGCCTATAATAGCAGCATGGCCACAGTTCGCATAACATCGTTCGGCATCACAGCTTTAAACGAGAGTGGACAAGAAATCTGAGCTAATGCCCATGAGACGCGCGAAAGCCTATAACAGTTCCTGTTCGCAAGTAATCTTGGTCTATCTTCATCCATTTCGTCGCAATTCACTCTTTTGCAGCAAAAAGTCGCCAAAAATCACTAAAAATAGGATTTTTAAAGTTCAAGGTCAATCAAGATCATCAATGTTGACAATCCTAAGCTCATCGTGCTAACAAACACTGCGTGACTAAGGCGCAAAGAGGAACGTAGATATTCGACCTGATTTCTCCTCTCACCGACATCATCAGCGTATCCTATTGAACGTCAGGCCCACATTTCCCCCGTGGATTTTTTCCGACTTCGTTACTTGTTCCACGTGCATGCTTGTCTAGTTTATCTGGAATCTTGGTGATGCACTCAACTAAGCAATTTTATTAGTTTTTAACCAAAAAAACACAAAAAGTGTCATGATACATAATATTTCGGGACCGATTTGTGTGCTAGAACACGACTCAGCTAAATAATTTCTCTTTGCCAGTAAAAAAACGCGAGTGGCGAATAGTCACACATTTGCATGCATTATTTATGTTAAATCATGTGACGCTGGCGCAATTTGAATGCGCCCAAGGGGAGTGTTGCGGCTCTCTGTGGTAGTGATGGGCGAAATGCCGATATTATAATAGTACGATGTTGTAAATAAAAGTCTGCCTAAATACCGCAAATCACCACAGATCATCATAGATTATCACAGATTATCACAGACTATCACAGATTATCACAGATCAGCACAGATCAGCTAAGATGGCAGATATTGCTTAAGTTTGCGATCGATGTATGGCAGCACAGATCTTAAACCTAACTATAACCCTAACTTTAGCTCTGCGATGCCACATGGATAATCGATCTGAAGTTTAAAAAAACTAGAACAATATCTGCCATCTCAGCTGATCTTTGGTAATCTGTGGTAATCTGCAGTGTTTAGGCAGACCGTATAAATTATGTTAATTATAGTGCTAAAGACTAAATAATGCACTTCTACAACGCCGTCTATTTTGGTCATGAATTCACAACAGTCTGGGTTTTTATGAGCCCCCAAAGCAAACGCAGACTAGAAATGGTGACAAAACCATTCCGAACGATTTTTTTTGAGTTTCGTAAACTACACAAAGTTGAAAAGCTTGTCTGAAAAAACCTACGTTTTAAGTTTTTTAAAATGTTTACAAACCTCAAAAGTCTATTTTTTGTTTTTTTTAAATTTTTGTCTGTTGTAAAATTTATTTCATGTTATATGTAATTTATGACGCTTTTTTCTTGGAAGGCACACCGTATATAACAATACCAATGTGATTTTAGTTGTTTGATTCAAAATCGTTGTAGTTACATTTTTGATACACTCAGTTAATGCACAAATTAACACTACCTATCAACGGACATTGACTGGAAATAATGATTTAACAATATCGCGGTATTCGTAGTTACAGTTCTGTTTGGCCGGCGATTATTGACTTCGCAGTTCGCACATTTCTGCGCAGAAACAGAGAAACAGGAAGTCGTCATGGCAGAAATGGCACGAACGTCGACTCGAATTTCTGGCGACGGGAAGACAGACACATCAGCACTCGGCAGCACTATAGGCGTAACTCTGCACTGCGCCTGAGCGTGTGAAGTCGTGGGAGATCACACGGACACTAGCACTGCATGACGCGGTGGGTTTCAAACTGATACTGTCTTCCTGACATCTTGATGCTGGCCCATGCGTTGTTTGTTCGTTTTCCCAACCTGTAGCAGCTCTAGAATATAAAAGTCCCCTCGTATCACTGTCTCAACGTTGTTGCTGTTTTCAGCGGGTGTCCCATGGGACAAACATGTGCAAATCAGCCACAAGAATTACGGTACTGTCACGTCTTTCGTCAGTAGCAGGCTACTGTCAGCGCCGGTAATCTGTAGGAGATTTAGTGGTTTAGTTGCAAGTACAGGAGACGTTCAAGCCAGAGAATCTAGACAGACCTAGTATTCATTTTGCATAGGCCTACGTTGCATTTGAAGTATTTACAAGAAATCTGAGCTAATGCTCACGAGACGCGCAAAAGCCTATAGCAGTTCCGGTTCAGTAGTTTAGCTGAAAACTGGGGTGTTCACGCCAAGTTAATATACAAATACCAAATTCTCTATCTGGATCGCATACCGGTAACGATAGTACCGTGGCGCCACCTTGTAAATGATATAGACCTGTGTCGCAGCCCGAAATCGCCAAAAAATCTATAAAACCCCCTATTTTGGCGTTCAAGGTCATTCAAGGTCATTGAATTTGGCGCCAATCGAAAGCCAGTGTACGACTTTCTATTAGTGATTAATAGTAGCCTAGGCCCTATCTCGCCAGTTACTGAGATACAGCGACTTATTGGCCAAAAATTGCAAATTTTGCGCACCCCCTCTCATTTAGCGCCCTCATTCGGGGTGACCCTTTTCGAATTTATGGGAAAGCTTTACGGCTCCTGAAACTAGAGTCTTTCAGGTACCCGACGGTGAAGATTTGGTGATTCTAGCTTGCACTGTTTTTGACTGATCCACCCGTGTGACAGACGGACGGACAGACAGACAGACAGAATTGCGATGGCTAAGACTCGTTGAAAGCAGTAGCTGCTTTCGCGCGTAAAAACGATGATTCTCAGTTCTTTCGTTGCTTTTGTATGGTCTTCAACTCTAAGCGTCAAAAACTGCCATTTTTACGCGCGACACATTGCAAGAACGAATTGCACCGCAACCAATTGAGATAGACATAGACAAGCTGCGAATGAAATTTTTAGCACTGAACGTAGATTTCGACGGTCCAAATCTATTTTCTAGGTTCAAGGATACCTGCGCACGAGGACATCAAAGAGCGGTACCCCGTAAAAGTCGCGACGAAATGGCTGGAGATAGACTGACAGTTTGCGAACAGAAACTGCTATAGGTTTTCGCGCGTCCCGTGAGCATTAGCTCAAATTTCTTGTTATTTTAAAATATTGTATTATTGATATTGTGGTCCATTTTATACCTTTCACAGTTCTATTTTTAGGGCCTAATCTAGAAATAGACTACGTAACTGCGGAAGTAATTGAGATAAAATATCCCTCACTTTTCCTCAATTTTGTTGTCACACTATCTTAAGATATTACCAAAGTAAATTCGGCACAAAGATCTCAGATTTAAAGACCCTGGAGTTTTGCCTTCGCTGGAACTCGCTGCCGCTACCACTATACGTATCTGCCATGGCTTAGCATCATTCCGTCGTAAACTGAAAACGTGTAGAACTGTTCAAGAAAGCATATACCTACCGTATACCACTATCAGGCATGTGACCGTGTTCAAAATGTCAGAGCGGGTGAACGTTAACTACATTGGTTCACCGTCGACATCATCAAGACAAGCTTATCGTTTAACACTCTCCGAAAAAAATCGCTTAGTGCTTATTTTTAGCAAGGTGGGCATATTTAAAAAGTCAAACAAGATGGCAAATCAAACGAGATGGTTTAAATCGCGAACATTACGTCGTGAGGTAGCGTCGTCGTATCTTAGGTGCACCACGACGAAGTAACGCGACGGCACATCATATTCTTGACGACACGCGAAAATATCCTCATCATTCATTCGTTTCACGACATACCGCCGACCGTCCGTCTGGCGCATCCTGGCTGCAGCAGAATAGAATGAGCGCGAACGACCGACCGACCGACCTGCTGACGTTTATATGAGACCCGTCTGTGACGTCACCAGTCTGTGACATGACGTCACTAGTCACGTGATTACGTCGACCGGAAGACGAACAGTGCGCATGTGCATCACTATGATCGCGTCGTCGTCCATATGAACGGGATAGTTCAGCTGCATTTTCAAGATTTCGAGACAGTAATTTGCCGCGTACAATAACGTTTTACTTTTGCAGAGTAATCTTGTTGACTTTAGTTTCAGCAAATCCCTTAAAAAACAAGGTTTTCGCATAAAGAGTAAAGAGGGAGAAGTCAAATGACAATGAAGTAGACGAAAACGGTGATTTTCAGTTTTTTCTTTCAGCTGCTGTGTCTTCGGAACTGTTATACAGACGAAAGCAACGTTATTACATGTACATTGCAATTAGCATTTTGCGATATGCAATTTTTCGTCTACCGACTCTGAAGTATATGACCATAAGATGAGAGTGGCTCGGTATGCTGATTTTACGTCCAATTCTGATTTTTTGTTGGGTCGGCATATCTGTACTCTTCGAATACAGCAGCTGCGTAGAAACAAACAAAGAGTGACGCGAAAGCTGCTACCAACGATAATATTGTTCGCTACTGCTTAGCCTCGGCATCGCATCGCGCGGTTTTCTGCTATTTTACGTTTCTTGTCTCTGCTATTGTACAACAAACTTATATTTTCAGTGGGCCCACCCACGTTTTTAATTCAACGAACGCTAAATCGGTGATTAACTTCTGCGAACGTTCTGCCGACAATCGGCCAGCCGCTAGCCTACTGCGTTGCAATCACCGCGTGCTGCATCTAACCGCTGATCGCAGCGATTTGGTCCGATTAGCGCGATATTAGCTATTTTCACAGTCCCACCGGAAGGGCACCAAGAGAGCCGATGGATCCATCAGAGAGCGTAACCCCCACAGTGCTACATTAGATCCGTGCATGTCGAGTCGTGTCGTGTCGTGTGTGGTGCGGTAGCTGTTGTGTTCAGTCGCACGTCGCTCGTCGCACTTGTCGACCGCTCGCCGTCAGACGTCGCTAGTCACTGTCAGTCAGCCGGCTCACGCAGCCAGTCCGAGAAATGTCGCAAACTCGCCGCCGTGCTGTTTAGCCGCATCACTATTCGGTTCAACTACAACAGGTAAGATTAACAATTAAACTACGCTACCGGATGCCGCGTAAAAAAACTGGAACATACGTAGGCCTACTGGACGTGCTTTATGTAGACGAGATTGGGTGGTCAACTGGTCATTTCGAGCACTGTGTACAAGTGTTCAACGTGACTGCCATTCACTGCAATAATCGAGGCTAATCGACGATTGGCCTCAATTATACATATTCGAATAAATAAAAAAAACATTTTTTGTTTACCTTTAATAAGCCTACATTGCTAATCAGAATTTCATTTCGTTTTAGCTTTTCCTTCATTGTCACACCAAAGTCACAATGCTGCATGCAATTTTTATTAACGATAATTTCTCAGTTGTTGTAATTTGTATAAATCTAAGAACGGGAGAATGCTGGAGGCCATCAACAGCGGTGGTCTATATGACAAAATATTTCTCATATTTGCGTCATCCAGTGATATATCGTCGACTCATCGCTCGGCGGATGATGGTAAAGCCATGATATTACACATGGGCTGCATGTATGAGCCACTATGTTATGAGGCGTCATATTTGCACGCCATTGGAAGGAAAGCGATCAAGTGTGTCTGCGTACGATTACAACGGATATTTTTAGGGTTAACTGTACGTCAATTTTTCAAATAAATGTAGCACAAATCAGCACGCTTTTGCGCATTTTTTTGCAAAACGTGGTACAAAATATTCGCGCAATTTTCAGATATTGTGATTATCGCGTGGGACATTTTTAGCTCACCCTGATCCACCAAACCAAATTTTTTTCGAAGCCATGATTTCGTCAGCCGTTGATGAAAACTCCAAATGTTGGCATTTATAGAATTATCTTAAAATGCTGTAAAGCTATGCTGATGGCTACAGATAGTAGCAAATTACTGAATGCAATACCGGTAATCATCTCCTGGCTAAACCTACAAACTCCATTGGGGCATGAAAAAATTGTGCGTGCGGGCGAATGTCCGTTTCCCAATCTCCACACAGTCAAAAACTTGTGGGCGCTACAGCCCATAGGCTATTTATTCTTGGTAGATTTTTGCACTGGTTGACACTGATACCATTATGCATTTAATCGAAACCATTTGTAGGCTTTCGTTTGACGTTTAGCTACGACTTCAACCAAACTTTTTTGGCAAACAACGTAAGGAGGAACGGGAAGGAACGTAAAGGGGAACTCCCCTCACAGTGATTGCTCAAAGTCTCGGCGCGTGCCTGGCTGCGGCCAAAAAGTGCCTACGCATGAATTCTGTCGCCGTCTGAACGGTGCGCTTGACATCGGCTTCTGTCGGCAATGATCGGCTTCGTTCGGCAAACAGGAGTCAGCAACTCTCCGGCGTATTTCGCACGCAGTTGTATTTGTGCGCATTTCATGTTGTCGGATGACGGCCCACCGGCCACGGACCAGGCGGTTGGTTAGACACGGGCTGTAGGGGACACACGAAGCCCTTCGTCTATTCGTCGGTCTCGGAGGGCTGCAGTTTGGGGACAGCGATGTATAGGCGACGAGCTATCATGCTGACGCCGGTTCAGATTCCGGTAAGGCGCTGACGCCGGTGTTTTTTCTACGCGCGCACGCCAGCCTAATTAGCGCTTCTAAGCAGCTGTAATGTCTCTGCGGACCAGAGATAGCGGCGGTCAGCAGGCAGCGACAATTATTCCGTTTAGCGCTGCTTTTCTTGCACACTTATTGCGGCACTGACTAGATTAGCCCCGATGCTGGCTTTCTTTGCGTGTCGTTTTGCGTATTCTGTTTGAGACACTGGTGTTTATTCTAGTGTGTCTTTGTAGCTAAAAACTTTTTGGGATTTGGACATAAGAATCTAACAAATAAAAAAAATTTTGGCCAAGTGTTATATCGTTTTTGGCTAATAAAGATTTCCGTGTGTATGTTTTATATTGCAAAATTTTTATTTTATTTTTCCTTCAAATGCGATGAAATGCGTTTGACACCGCTGTAAATCTACAGTAATTTCCCGAGATACGGCACCAAAGTGAAAACAAATCACCTGCTATTTGTGCTTCTAGATTATATCACACCTCACACGATAGTGTGAGTGTTGTAAGGACGACCTTCAAAGTCTATGGGAAAAGGCAAACTTTGACCCTCAGCTAACCAAAAACCCCTGAGCCGATCGTCACCAAATTAAAACGGCGTGATTACTTCATGGACGCCTACCACCAAAAAAATTTGGGTTCAATCCGTCCAGGGTTTTTTTGCTCCCCATATAGGTAAAGTGCCCCTTCTGTTCGAAATTTACTACATTTTTTGGTTCTTCAACTCGCCTACAGGCGAGTCCGTTAGACCGATTTTTACGCTTAATACGTCAAATGACACAATTCTGCGCAAGGAAGTGCCTTTTTAATGTTACAAAATAAAAATTAAAATTGAATTTTTGACTTATTTATTCGAAAAATTGGAAAAAAAATTACAATGGCGCCTATGAGAAAAATTTGAAAATTCTTAAATAGGACAAATAACATCAGATGAAGAAGGCTTTAGACTATGTTTGTGATTACCAACTAAAGTCAGCTTGTGCGGACGCCATATGCATAGCCCCATCTAAGGTTACCCAAATGATTTTTGCTGTTTTAGAGGACTGATATCATCACATCGTCCTTACACACAGTTGTAAACTGGTAAGTTTTTTTGCATATATTTTTATATGGTTCATGTTTAGCACTGGCAGATCCGTACATTACTGGTCAGTGCATAGATATTGACCTCGTCATGAATGGCTTTTGCTGTTGCATGGTTGTCATCGCTACTGTGACTCGATCTTGCAGCTGTGCAGATGAACGAGTGCAGAAAAGGTGACACAGTTGGATGGGCCATGATCTGGCGATTGCACTTGCTGCTTTTATTTATTAAATATTTGTTTGCAAAATATACGCTGACCCGAATCACAGTGTTCAGCTGTGAGTATTCGTCTGTCACGTTTTGTCGGACGAGAGAAGTTTATTTCGATCCGGTTTTGTTTTGTTTTGTGCCTGTAGACTGTCGCAATAGGAACATTTTGCGAGGACAAATCCTGGATTAATGCTGCCTTTGCTACCGCCACTGCTGCTGCGATTGCAGAAAAACGTTAAGAGACTTTACTGAAGACATCCAACTGTAGCAGACGGCAAACAGTCGACGCACCGGCTTAACTGAATTGTCTTGAATTATTCAGGCAAGCACAATCCTTACAAGACAAATGTCTTGTCGCAGCGTCTCGATTACGTATATAGACGATCTCTTGCTCGTTCTGTCGTCTATTCGAGCGCAGGCCGCAAAATAGTCTACGCGAAGTGCGAAATAACGGTATAAATCTGTCGCGACGTCCGCTAAGTTACACCCCGTTTACACGATCCAGCAAATTCCAGCAAATGTATTCAAAATACACGACGTGCTAATTGCTAAACGTTTGCTGGACGTTTGCTGAATCGTGTAAACACCCTATTAGACGCATTAACGTAGGCCTACGCCGGTGACTAATTCGAATCCCCGGAGCGCCGGCAGTCACGAGACTACGGATTGTTTAGCCTAGGATGCGTTGCTTACAGGGGTATGGCACCTGACTCGAGGACGAGGTAAAACGTGGTCAGAAGTACGACATGACTAAGAGTACGAGGTCGCACACGACTGTCGGTGAGCATAAAAAAGAAAGGCAAACCTAGTAAAAACAAAAAGCTCAGCTGTCACTAGGATAGCTGACTTTGCTGGTTGTCAGTGATAATGTATTGACCTTTAAGGTCAGTGATTTTTATCTCATCTTAAGCGGCGTATGCCACTTTCTATTAGTGATTAATAGTAATCTTGGCCGTATCTTTCACCGTTTCCGAGATATGGCCAGTTTTCGTTGAAAAGCGCACATTTTCCTACCCCCTTTCATTTAACCGTAAATTTGAAAATGTTTTTCGTGCACTGCATCTTCCAAATTTTGTATGCCGAGAGCCTCTGCACAGGGCTAATTATCCCTGTAAAAAGTTTTCCTCTACGACTCAACGTTTAATTACAATACATCTGTTACGGACGGACAGACGACAGACAGACGACAGATAACAACCGTATTAGTACGGTCGGCAAAAAAACTACCTAATACTATACGCAGTGGATCCAAAAAGCAACAAAACACATTACTGTTTACGTCTGCGCTAAACGTAAAACCTTGAACGTTTTTGAAAATCTCGAAATTTGTAAGCTTATTTAAATTGTTTCACTACTGCTACTCTAGTTTGCAAGAAAAGCACCAACAAAATAACGGCACAACAGGAAAACACCGGCGAACACTGGAAAACATATGATATGACCACCGAAAATGGACAGCGATTTGATCGTAAACCAAGACAAGAAATTTGAGCTAATGCTTATGAGACGCGCGACAGCCTAGCAATTTCTGTTGCAAATTGTCTTGATCCATCTTCTGCCATTTGGTCGAAATTCACTCTTTAACTGTGCGCCGCAACCAAAAATCGCAAAGAATCAGTAAAACCTTCTATTTTGGTGGTACAAGGTCGTTTCGGGTCACCAGTGTCGATACTCTTTAGAAGTTTGTCAGCAGTAATTCTTGTTACGGTAAGCAGCAAGTCTATGTCTATCAGCAACCGTTTGCACGCTAGACGAGCCAGCAACGGTAAAATAACGACTTTGTAGGGGGTAGCCCACCTTTCTTCACCGCCCGTTTGCACAGGCCTTTTTGAACCTAAGGTGTTAAAATCTACGTTTAATGCTAAAAAGTTTACACGCAGGTAGTGATTTTAGCGCAATTCACTCTTGAAATCTGTTTCAGCCCAAAATCGCAATAAAATACTAACATTTTTATTTTGGGGATTCAAGGTCGTTTAAAGTCATCGACGTTGATATTACTAAAAAGCTCATTATCACTGCTTATTATGATAGGCAGCATGTCTGTACTTATTTGCAACCGATTTTCACACTAGACAGCCAAATAGTGCAAAATAACGACTTTTGTGGGGTGCCCCTTTTTTGACGCCCTAGTTTGAGAGGAATCCGCTAACCCAGCAACACGAAATTTTTTTCACAAGAAATTTGAAAGTTTTTTATTATGGGATGAAAACCGGAATCTCTGTCTCATTTGGTCATGATTTGTTACCGGGTTGTGGCAGACGGACAGATTGAAGGACACCAGGACAGAATTACGATAACCAATACGCGCTATAGCATTGCATGCAATTCTGTCGCGCGTAAAAACACGTTTTTATTGTTGAACACGTTAATTAGCACTGTCTTCTGTCGTGTGGGTTATTTTTCCTATGAACTTCGTTTGAAGTGCCTGTTGAAGAAATGACTAAAGCATCCAGCCGTGGGACTCGGCGGCTCAAAACATTCACTGCTGCTTTTCACTGTGACCTGTTTCTGTCACAACAATAATGCGTTGACGCCTGTCATACACCGTGACGACTCCATCAGCGGAGAGTTAATATTTTAGCAAAATTGCCACAGGCAGAATGCACGCCAGTTTTTAATATTAGCATTTCGCAAGGTAGTGTAGCGACGCCGGTACAGTACGATCTAGCGTCTTATGATTATTTATTGCCTATTTGCTGTTGAATGTATCCGTAAAAGAATTTTAAAAATTGGTCAATATTTGGCGAATATATATAGATAGAAGTATGATGTTTAATTATTTGACTTATGGTGCAGATGCAGGAAAAATGACAAGAAGCCCAGCCATCGCTAGAAAAAGCCGACCGTACCTACGTCTGAATCCCAGCGTCCGAATTCCAGTCACATAGACCGTATCTGTCACCGTTTCCGAAATAGCCAGTTTGCCGTTGAAAAAAACGCACATTTTTCCTACCCCCTTCATTCAGCCCTTAATTTGAAAATGTTTCCCTTAAAGTGGATGGCTGAAATTTTGCGTGCCCGAGTTTAACACCCATGGTTAATTATTCGTGTAAAAATTTCCCCTACGCCCTACCGGTTAGCCACAGTACATCCGTTACTGACGACGGACGGACAGACGGATGGAGAGACGAACGGACAACTCATGCCAACAGCTTGACCTTTCCTAAAGTACGGTCGGCTAAAATGCACCACTGTATGAAACGTGGAATGTGTCATATGCGTAATACCTTGCGACTACTGTTAGGCTTAAACAGTGTCATTGTTCACTGTGTTTGAGCCTGAGAATGCCTCGCAAAAACTTGTTTTGTCGGTCTGAGCCGGTAGCGCTGTAGAAAAACACGATAGATTGCTTTATCGAATCATAGATGTAAAGAACGGTACGCCTATATCGCGGCAACATACCAGTTGTAAATATTTGATAGCGGTACAAAATGCAGGCGCTCGCAAAAAATACCTAGTGACTTACCGCCGGTCGCACTGCAGTAGCTTAGAGGAAATGGAAAATGGTTTAGCATGCGTATACCTATGGACGTTGGGTTTATTCGTGTGCTTTTATCATATAGGCTACGGACATCGAGAACAATGCAGTTAGTAAGAAGCATTCATTCATTGAGTTGCCTGCCGTTCATTCAACGACCTTCATGTTTGAAGGCACCATCGCTAAACGCTTGATAACACACCGCGAGTTTTCTTGATAAAATTTGCAAACCCAGTCTAGTCACAGTGCAGCACGGTAGTGCTGAGTACGTTGGATCGACAAATACCGCTTACGGCTCAAACGAAGCGTCCTGAGGCCGGACACATTCCTTATATGGGTTTGATTACAATTTTTAAAATTTACCTTTTTATGCCCCAATTTTTAAAAATTTGCATTACGGTTTGTGGGGACTTCAAAGCGGTATAACTCGGTTTCCGTGAAAGATAATTGCGCGCTGTTTTCATCACAGGCTGCGCGGTAGCGCAGCACTGTTGTAAGGGTGACAAGCCATTTTAATGGGAAACTTCAAAATTTGACCCCTCGTATTTCCCAAACCCCTTAATTTTTCCATACCAAAATTTGCACACATGATTAGGTCCAGCATATCTCCTGATGGGCAAAATTTGGTGTAAATCCGTTTACTTGGGGCTTCCCACGAATAGGTGAAATATAACGCTTGCGTGACTTTTTGTGCCTTCCCTTCCCTTCCCTTTTTTTGCCGTTCTCTACAGGAAAAACGACTGAACTGATTTTAACGCACGATGGCTCATATGACGCGGTTTCGCGCAAGGAAGTGCCTTTTGGGGGTTACG
>Ga0209671_1003852_pt1 | contig 14624 bp, 7 predicted proteins | sample WorMetHERISLAND2_2_FD_187401 | JGI IMG/M metagenome (GOLD analysis project Ga0209671, IMG submission 187401) | Marine gutless worms symbiont microbial communities from Max Planck institute for Marine Microbiology, Germany - Olavius geniculatus... | ecosystem: Host-associated > Annelida >... | reverse complement strand
GGTACTAAGGTCACCACCTTTCTTAACCCATATAAATAAGTTACTGCTCATTTTACCATCCCACGGAGGGTAGAAGGCTGAGTCGACCTAGCTGGCAGGCTTCGCACCAAGATGGTTTACCTGCCCGCAGGCAGTCGCCCATCGCAGTACTAACCTGGCCCGGCGTAGAGTAACTTTGTTTCAGTCGAAACGCGTTACCAACTACGCCACGCCATCAACCTAACCTAACCTAACCTAACTCCTTTTCTCGACGGGTCTGATTGTCAGTGGCTCTGGTGTGTGTGAAGGTTGTCTGGTCTTGGGGCGGTGAGGCTGGCCGAGCGACGTGATGTAGACGCCGAGGACAGACAACCAATACAGAGCTGGTTTGATGATGTCCTTAGTGCCCTACAAACTGCCATTGATGTTGAGTGCCAGCTGGATTACCTGTCAGCCGCCGTCACTGATGAGGATGAGGATACTGCCTCTGGACCAACACGTGAACGACCGTACCCAGCCAAGCTTGTTGTACGTTGCTACTACAACTATTGCTACTACATGCTACTGCCACTACGACTATGACTATTACTACTACTGCTTCTGCTGCTGCTGCTACTGCTACTGCTACTGCTACTGCTACTGCTACTGCTACTACTACTGCTACTGCTACTGCTACTACTATAGCTACTGCTACTGCTGCTGCTGCTGCTACTGCTACTGCTACTGCTACTACTGCTGCTACTGCTACTGCTACTACTACTACTGCTACTGCTGCTGCTACTGCTACTACTACTACTGCTACTACTACTGCTACTGCTACTGCTGCTACTACTGCTACTACTACTACTACTACTACTACTACTACTACTGCTACTACTACTACTACTACTGCTACTACTGCTACTGCTGCTACTGCTACTGCTGCTACTACTACTACTACTTGGTGGCCTAAGCCTATAGGGTGGGACTGGCTGCCCTGCCCCTCAATGGAACAATGAAATGATGGACTACATCTGCTGCTACTAAAACTCTAGCTGATATTGCGACTATGACGACTACTACTACTACTACTTTTAATATAAGCTGAGTGTAGGATATTTTACAACATTTCTCAAGTTGTACGAATTTGCATCTGGGTCTGTGCTGTTGCTCCGGTTTCTGGCTACCGAACAAAACCCAATGTATGTTTCTTTATACCATTGCCAATGTACCCACATGGAACTCGGACTTGTAGTCCTGTATCCATAATGGCCAATTTCCATTAGGTGAACTAGTTGACAACTAGTCTGCAACCAGTTGCCTACTTTTGGGTTACCAGTTAGTTGGTGAATTAGTTTGGCGTAAGTGGAAATTGGCCACCAACTTGTTGTTTTATTGGCCAACTAGTTCACTCTATCGCGACATGTCGTGACAGAGACAACCATTTGGCAGCATTCTGGTAACCCCAAAAAGTTAACAACTAATCGGCGAACTTGTTGGAGACCTAGAAATAGTTGGTAACTATTTGCCAACTTTTGGGTTACCAACAAGTTTTCTCAACTTGGCTAACTATTTTGCCTGCCATAATGAAGTCAGATACCTGTGACTTTGCTTATGCTGTATGCATTTCAGTTGCACAACATTTTAGTTGTACTTTAGTTTCGTTACTTTTGCATTATGTTTGTGGTGAAAAGTTCACGTATTGGTTTTTGCGTCATTAAAATACTTCTGTTTGCGCAACAGGTGAAGTATGACTTGACAAGGTCATTCACGGGTGAAGACGACAAGGAAACTATTCACTGCGAATTTGACATCAACGACAGCGGCATTCAGTGGACTTCTGGTAGGAACTTTCTTAATTTGTTTTCACTTACTTTATCGGTCACTGTTGATTGGAGTTGGTTTTGTAACAGGAAGGGTGGCTTATCTGTGTAGTGAAAATGTTATTTTAGTCCATGAAGGTTGGCTTGGGTTAGGGCAACAAACTTACAATCAACAGTTTGTGGGTTTGACGCTTGGTCGAATCGCTTTCAAGTGCCTGAATGTGTGATTGTCCATTAGCAGGTAAACCATTTCATTACGTCTAACTACCAAGGTCAACTCAGCCTTCTGTCACCACGGGGTAGGTAAGTCGAGTGCTGGATTGTCTGGCCAGGGTTAAGGCAAGATGTGTTCATCTGTGTCGGGCTGCAGATAACACTGTGTGATGTTATTGTGGCAGATGACGCTCCGTAGCTTTGAGATGGGTTTCTATGAAGAGCTGTAGAAACTTCACTGTTTTTGAAACATTGGGCGACTTCACTTTTTGACTTAGACTTTTGCTGAGACTTGCGATGAGCCTAAACTTCAGTCTAAGTACCTGCTTAAGTCAAAAAGTTAAGTCATTTCGCTGAGACTTTCGCTGAGCCTAAAGTACCTACTTAGACCAAAGCTGAGTTGAACTAACCTGGCTAAAGTTGGTTCGATTTGCATGGAAGAGATAGCTTTAGCCCTTAGGGCTTAACTTTCGCTGAGTCTGAATCCACTTCAACTTTTGACTTTAGCTGAGCGAAAACATGGCGACCATTTACAGTCCTATGCATACGGATAGTTTAGTAAATTCAAGCAGTCTAGTACCAAAAATAAACGCCGTAATAAATATGAAATGACGTCAGATGTTACGTAATTAGGCCCTACGTCATTTGCGTGCGCGGCGCGATTAAATAAGCAAGTCCAAGCGTAAATGGTTGATTAATCTCCTGTTAGGTTTACATGTTTTTCCATCATTTTTAATCGCTTTGGTCTAAGTCAGTAGACTTAGACCAAAGTTTAGTTGAACTGTGGTCTAAGTACAGACTTTAGCACTCAGCTTTAGCTTTCGCTCAGTGAAAAGGCTCAGCAAAAGTCTAAGTCAAAAAGTGAAGTCGCCCATTGGGTGACTCAGTTCAAGTATAACATGCTATCTAACCAGCACGATTTTCTCTCATGTTAATGTTCAGTTTATATAGGATGTGCCAATAAAAAACAGTCTCTTCAAAACAATTCTGTACATCAGCAAAGGCCATTATATATGAGTTTAGTTCGCAAAAACTGCAGACAATTAAAAACGATAAAAACAAACATCATACCGTCAGTAGCCTAAGAAAAGTACATAAAATTGTCCCAAACGTTTAGATTTCATGCATGATTAGTCACGCGACAACCTGCAATTTTCACCAAAACTACTGGCATTCTTCAGTTCATGCAGTAGTTGAAAGTTCGTTGTTGTAAGTGAACATGCAGACGTGCTGTGGATATTTGTCTCGAAATTTTTTTTAATGTTTTTGCAACAAACTTTTAGTAATGTTAGAATACCTTGTATGTGCTTTTATTTGTTGCCAGGAGATGCAATTGGAATTTATCCAGATAATCGCGAAGAAGATATTGATGAAGTGTTACACCTGACTGGCTGGAATGACTGTCATAAGGTTGATGTACCAAAACACGCCTACCAACCCACCACTGGTAATAGTAACATTAACAAACGTCAAAGTAATTGGTGAAAGTCTGAATTGCTTTTTACGCGCGAAAGCAGCTACTGCTTTTGGTGCATTTTAGCCGTCACGATTCTGTCTGTCCGTCTGTCCATCACATGGGTCGATCAGTCAAAAGCGGTGCAAGATAAAATCACCAAATTTTCACCGTCGGCTGCCTGGAAGACTCTAGTTTCAGGAACCATAAAACTTTTCCATAAATTTGAAGGGGGTCACCTCGAACAAGGGTGCTAAATGAGAGGGGGTGGGCAAAATTTGTGATTTTTGGCCAATAAGTCACTGTATCTCAGTAACGTTGCGAGATAGGGCCTAGATTACTATTAATCACTAATAGGAAGCCGTACACTGGCTCTCGATTGGCGCCAAATTCAATGACCTTGAATGACCTTGAACGCCAAAATAGGGGGTTTTATGGATTTTTTGGCGATTTCAGGCTGCGACACAAATGTATATTATTCACAAGGTGGCACCACTGACCTGTTATTACCAGTATGCAATCCAAATGGAGAATTTGGTATTTGTATATTAACTTAGTGTGAACAGCCCAATTTTAAGCTAAACTACTGAACCGGAACTGCTATAGGCTTTCGCGCATCTCGTGAGCATTCGTTCAAATTTCTTGTTTATTTTTGTCAACGTTGATGACCTTGAATCCCCAAAACAGAGTGTTTTAGTGTTTTTTTGCAATCTTCGGCTGCAGTTCAGTGGTGAATTGTGGCAAAATAGCTGGAGATAGACCAAGACAATGTGTGAACAGGAACTGCTAAGGCTGTCGTGCGTCTCATGAGCTTTGCTCATATTACTTGTTCTCTGTATGTTTAGATGAACAGTTGCCACTGAGAACCGTGTTGCTAAAATACTGTGACATGAAAAACATCTCACCAAGTCTACTGAGTCTGCTTCGACAGCATTCACCAGAGGGACACGAAGCTAAGAAGTTGGACTTGTTACTTGCTGATGGAGTATGCCACATGTGTTTATTCTTGATGGGCAAAGGGCTGGGGGCAAGCCCCATGCACCCTCCCCCAAATTTGTCACTGCAGTCCAGTCCTACGTCTCCTATTACCCTGCCAGCTGTTCATGAGTATATTTTCCTACACCAAGACCACTCTGCAAAAAAGTAATGAACAAACTCCCAGTGACTATTATTTGTTTTCAGATCTAAAATCTGTTCATTGTGGTGACCGCTATTCACGATAATGAATGACTCAAGACGTTTTTGTTGACACTTCGAATCGTTACCATTTAATGCCCTGTGACGTCATAAATTATGATGACGCCATATTCATAGCTGAATTTTGTCTGGATTTCATTTTGGCCTTTTCCAGCAGCCTGCCGCACTATTTACTGAACTTATTTTGCGTTGAAGTTCATTGTGTTGAATGCTGCTTATTAAGTTCTCTGTTTTTGGACTTTTTCTTTTTTTCTAGATGTAAGTTATATTTTTGAGCTTCTGTTTTGACTAGATTATTGTGTGTTGTATATTATTTGGGGTTTGACGAAACATCAGGCCACTCCGTACTGCACTGGACCCAAAAATATTAGGTGACGACTTTTCCAAGTGTTCAGAACATACAGGTCATGCAGACACCCTCTTACAGAAGGGTGTGGAGTATGGACCCATATTTCAGATTTATGCACCCTTTGTAGCATAGGGGCAGAAAAAAAACTTTTTTACCCTTAACCCTAATCCTAACATGGTTTGATCATTTTTAGTGGTTTGGGGTCCGATGCTGTAGGGCGAATATTGTTTTGCCCCTATTTTGCCGGTGCTGTCGGATCATAATATTTGTGTCTGTATGTGTACAGTTGTTCAAGTCTAATGCTGTTCTCACGGAGTACCTGTATGGTCGGGAAGTGGTCGATATCGTCGGAGAGTTTTCTGATTCGGTGAAGCTCATCTCATGCTCAGACTTTATACGTCACTTGAGGACACTTCAGCCCAGATACTACTCCATCTCGTCTTCTCCCTTACTGGTATGTAAGTTGGCTGGTAAATTTTTCTTTTATTCCTCTTTTTTCATTTTTCCTTCTATTCTTTCTCTTTTTTCCAGGCCCTCTCTTCAACCACTTAGACGACTGGGGGATGCTGTAAGTGCTGTCAATTTTTGACGTTTCGGGTCTGAGAAGGTATTTGGAAGCAAGTTAGAGAGGCTGAACTACACGTTTGAGAAATCTAATGTTTCTGATGACTGTTGTTATTTTCGTTAAGCGACTTAGTTCATATTTTAGCCACGTTTCTTGAAGGACTGAAAAGTTCTTCCTCTACTTTGTAGAATTTGCTCCCAGTTTTTCAGGCGTGTGGTATAAATGAGATGCCCCTGGTGGTTGATACAGTCAACGTAATTGCCATATGTTCCCTCCAGTTAGTATCTGACTAGGCAACTGTCGGCGGGCATGTAAACCATCTCAGTATGTAACCAGCCACCCAAGTTAACTTAGTTTTCCATTTTTTCGGGATACATGAATCAAGTATGTGGTCTGCCTGGCAGAGTTTAAAGTGAGACAGGTTCACCTGCTTCAGGTGGCTGTGTAATGCCATATGGCAGGTGACGCTCCGTGGCTCTGAGATGGGCTCCTGTGAAGTGCGTGTCATTGTCTACAGGATGCCGGCAGGGTGTGTGTAACGGCAGCTGTAGTTCGCTATGTGATCCACGGTCGATGTCGCTACGGCGTTGCAACTACTTACTTACAGGACCGCCTGAACTTTGGCCAATCGTGTCCTGTCTTTATCAGCCACAACCCTGACTTTCGGCTCCCCGCCGACCAGTCGCGGCCTGTCGTTATGATCGGACCCGGTACCGGCCTAGCGCCGTTCCGCGCTTTCATCCAGGAACGCAGTAAATATCAATCACTCTTATTCTTGTTCTTGCTTAGTTGGGACAGTAGACTTACTTCAACTGCTGATAGCCGATATAAATTAGTTTCTCCTGAATGGTGATGATAAAGAGATCACTGAACTTTTAGTTCGCATTTTGTAAATTAATGCAGTAAGGGCCAGAACTCATAAGTGCAAGAATAAAATTGATTTCATGTTTGAAAATTTGTAAAAATTTGTAATTTTTTGTTCGAATTCTTAAAATTTTTAAAATGCGAACTCTCATACTGTGATCACTGTAGTATCCTATCACGGCCAGGGCTGGAAAGAAAATCAATAGGTTTTATGTTTATTCAAGGTTTGTATAGTTTTTTAAAGGTTTTTTAAAAAGTTTTTTTGGTTTAGTATCGAATGAACATCCTGTTTATAATGACATCATGACATTATTCTCTATAAATTATATCATGAATGAAATATAATACATAATAAATTTCACAACAAACAAAAAACCTTTAAACACCTAAAATTGGACTTTTGAAGTTTTATGGGTTTTTAAAAATGAAAAACCTAGGTTTTTCGGACCAATTTTTCAGCTTTGATCATGGCATGATGCTGTCTGTCTGCGTGTGTGAAGTACAAACTGGTGCGGAAGGTCGTAATCTGCTCTACTTCGGTTGTCGACGTCGTGAACAGGACTTCCTCTACCGCACGGAGCTTGGTACATTCCACTATTTAGTTCGTTCACTTTACCTAGTTTTTGTTGTGAACTTAGTTACTAACTAACTTACTTACTTACTTACTTACTTCTTTGCACGTGTCAGTAAAATAGTGCTCTGTGATTAAATTTGCATGTGTCACACTTTTGGTCATTTTGAACAGTTTTGATTTCTTCGAATACTACTTTGCCTGGCTTTGTGCTACATATTACTACAACCAGTACTACTGCTGCTGCTGCAGCTACTGTTTTTTTGGTTTTTAGCCAATTTTGTTTATCACAGTTATATCAGTTTAGTGATCCGTCCAGAAATCTTGGAGCAGGAGTAATTTCTGAGTTATTCAGAAAATGTTACATGTTTAGTGTACTGCACTCAGATTATCCTTGAAACTGCTGTCATCTTGTGTTTTGTTTTGCATTATTCTAGTATTTACGATCAACGCTGGTTTGAGACGACCTCATTCTGTTGGAAGTTTTTTGCAGCCGGATTGTCATTAATTTATGGTCGATTATTTGAAACGTTTACTTTCGTTAACTTCTTTGATCGATCCAGTAGCGTCCAACAATAGTCAATATATTAGTCTTGAAGGTTGAGATGCAAGAACAAAACGGTGCAGGCGTCGAGTTTGTGCTGAATCTTTGGGGCCCTTTCTCAGCCCACTTTGGAGCTTGGGGAGCATTGTAAGCTTCCCAAAAATAAATTTGGTGCATTTCTAGCCTTACAAAACACTTCTGGTTATGATTCTTGCATAGCGAGTAAGCGACCGAATTTCTGGCTCATTTCTGCTTTTACCCCTGATATAATTTTCAGTGAAAGGATTTGGACAATTCATCTTGGCTACCTTTCGTGGCCACAGTACCTAAACAAAAATTACATCAAACACGAAACTCGAAAGTCACCTAAACGAAACAAGACATTTGTCAGAAATATCAGATTTCTCAAACATGTTCCTAAGTAATTCGCTTTCTTTAGCTTGCTGCTAATTGCTTTTCTAGGCCCAGAATATCTTACAGAGCTCCCCCTGTCCTCTAGTTGGTTTAAGAAAGGACCCCAGAAGGACAAGGGAAAAAGAGTAGGAAATACGTCTCTGGATTCTGTACTTGACAGAGTCGTGGGTGCAGGCTGGTCAACTGGAGTTAAGAACGGCCTTTTCTCGCGACCAAGCGCACAAAATCTACGTACAAGATCTACTCCGCAGCGATGCCAGCGCCCTCTGGCGACTGCTAGACGTCGACCGAGCACACCTTTATGTCTGCGGCGACGCGCGACATATGGCCAGCGACGTGCACCGGGCACTGATGGACATCCTACGTCAACAGGCTGGACTTACTGACCAGCTGGCTGACCGATATCTGACCGAGTTGGAAGCAGCCGGCAGATATCAGAAGGACGTATGGGTTACGTGATGCTTTAGGCGGCACTATCACATCTATTGTGACATACGTTATCATAGTGTTGTCTCTCCGTCTGTATGGTTCACGTGATATTTTTAAGTGGTGCTGTCAGCATTTGTGAAAGTTGTTGCCGTAGCATGGTGTCTCTGTCTGTCGGTTTGTCTTTGTGGGTCAGGTGATATTTCTAGACGGCACTGCCAGGTATTGCAGCGGATGTTATCATTGCGTGGTCTGTCTCTCTATCTCCCCATCTGTCAGTTTTTTGCAATATATTTTATTTGTTTTCGCTTATAAAAAAGCAGAACGGTGTTTTCCTTACGGTGTTTGAGTTATTTTTGTTATTGATAGAGTTATCTGCAACTTGAAAATGAACTTCACTGCGCAGTTTGAATTGGGCATTGGCGTCGTGTGTTAAAAATAGTGTGGGGGTACAAAGTTGCAATTTCCAACAGAGGATATTACGGGTGCTCAAAATTTGCATTTTGCCCCTACATTCCCCCCAAAATGGGGAGTTTCCCCCAAATTTTGTATTTTTTGAAGTACTTTTTCTGACAGGCTATAATAAATTAGGAGGAGGACATTTGCCCCATGCCCCACGACGCAACTGGAACTGTGCATAGATTCTCCAGGTTTTATTTTCTTTCCATTTATGTATTTTTATCGTTTACCAACGGATTGCTAATGGTGCTAACAACATTATATACATGTAATTGTGATTAACTTTTGTTGTGTTTATTTTAATCCTAAATAGCTGAATTATAGTCATGTAATCTTAGAGCAACGTGACCCTTTGGACTCATTGGGGTCTTGAACTTTGTTTCCAGACTATTTTCTTGTTTACCTCAGATGTTATCGGCCCTTCATATTTGATGGGGTCACTGCCGTATCTCGGTTACCGTCAGAACGAAACTGAACTGAATCTGTAGGCTGCATACATAAAAATATCATTTAATTAGCGACAGGAGTCACGATGAAACACACCCACATGGAGAGAGAAAGACAGACAGATAGATAGAGAGATCAACGCCATGGGCGGCGCTAGGAATCTGAAGCTGGGGGGGGCAACGAGGGGAAGGCCAGGGAACAACGGGGCAATATTTTTTGTGTGTGGGCGAAATGTTGAGGTCCAGGGACAGAGCCCCTGGTTAAGGGGTCAGGGGCAAAGCCCCCCCTCCCTGAAGTTAAAACACTTAGCTTTTGGACATGCAATGGTAGCCGCAAATTTAACTGCTTTATAATATTTGGAAACGCCAAAAAATCACAGATATATGTGTTGTCTTGCAAAAGTGACGTTTAATGAGTCACACTTTGGCATGTGTATGGGTACCAGAGGGCACTTTATCGCCATCAAAACTTTTCCTGGGGAGGAGCAGCTGGGGGCAAGGGAAGTGCACAGGGGGCAGCTGCTCCCCTTTCCTTCTTCCCCCTCTTCTGGCGCCGCCCATGCTGCAGAGAAACATACACAGACAAACAGACGAACAGCATTGTAAAGCCCATATTCCTTTTCGCCGACTTTCACCAAAACTTCCCCGCGGGGAAAGTCACGGGCACAAATCATGAAAGTCAGCGTCGTGATTTGTGTCGCAGACTTTCATGATATTTGTGTCCGCGACTTTGTGTCGCAAAGTCAGCGTAATGGAATTTGGGCTTAAGCAGTTGTGAACCGAACGGAAAACTAGGTGTAGGGGCCTAATGCATTTGACAGACAACTTCTGTGCTTTTTTGCTGTTCGTCCGTAAAAGGCCCCGTTCCTAAAATTTTGTAGCAGACTTTTGTTTGCTTTCAGTTTTACTGAAACAAAACAAAACTTTGCATCTAGTCACAGTGTGTGTGTTTGCGTTCAATGAGTTGCGTAGGCCTAAAATTAGGTCTACGCAAAGATCACGAAGTAAAAATTTTAAAAAGTTAAAAACATGATAAATGTTTTCCGTCCCTGCTGTTTCGCCAGACTGCAGCTGAAAGTACAGAAATTTGTAGACCTAAATAAAGGGCCGACTGTTTACACTGTTGTTATGCGGCCGTCATAATAGACCACATTACGGGTTTTGCCTCTCCGTCCGTCCGTCCGTCTGTCGCGTACGGGATGCTAGCTTGAAAACAAATGCGTATAAACTATATGTGTCCCCTGGCTGGTAAAACGTGATGACCATTCTTATCCTTCCCTACACACCACTTTTCATTTGGAGCTGCTATTGCTGAAAGCATACGATCAAAACGTTTTATTGCTAACATTTAGATATAGGGTGGTCAAAAACAAGCCACCAAGACTCTGACCGATTTCTTAGATTTTTTTTAAAAGCGACACACTTGGCCGGGAGTTTATGCGATGAATAATTATAACGCTACGCCTCGATTATTCTGCCACAATCACATTACCTTGCAGATTGTCAGTTGGGCCTATTCAAGAAGTCCAGAGTAATTTGATAAGAGGAATAATTGCTGTAGTCAGCCCACGCAACTCTTCGTTTCTATTCGCTAGGTAGCGGCAGCGAATTGAAATTGCTTGTTTTGGTTGGGGTTTGACCGAGCTAATCCCGTTCTACGCAATGTATCGTTGGACCCCACAAGTGTAGGCATCTGAATCTGTCGAACGGTTTAAGCAGCGACGTGCACGAATGTGACAGACGACGGACTACGGATAAATAATGTGCAGCAATAGGTGGTGTCGCTTCCGCTATTTTCGATCACCCGGTATCCCGAATATTGCCGGTGGGTCAAACAGTGCTTTTAAACTGAATCACAAAAAATGACAGACAAGTTAAATAAAACCATTGGCGTGACCATAGGGCCGAGACTCTGGGGGCGCGTGCCCTCCCCCTAGGAGCTTACTCAGATACTCAAAATGCACCAAAACTCTTCTATTTTCACAGAAATATTGAAAAAAAATTTCTGAGGGGGAGGTAGGTGCACAGCCCCCTCTCCAGATCATTTTCCTGACTGAGAGGGGACACCCCTCCCCACACCCTACCCATTAAGTGCTCGCTCTAGCCTACATCCAGATTCTGGCTACGCCACTGATAAAGCTGGTACAATACTGACATGTGCCGAAAGCCGCACGAATCCGCTGATTATTTCGCTTAACAATTAAACCAGTTTTACACATGCACGCGACGAATGTAAAATAATGCTGCTGTAACAGACGCAGAAAAATAGTATAAAATAATATCGCTTTAACAAAACTTAACAGAAACGCGTACACTTACACATTATCACACGAATAAATGCACATTTGAGCAAAATTTACCACACGCGCGCGCACGTACACAAAACACTGTACAGAGAGGTCCAAAAGAGAGCAAAATTTTTTTTGCCATAATTGCATCGAATATTGAGGCCTAGGCCTATTTTCGAAATTCTTTTACCGGTATATTCTTTGTATATTTGACGACCTTTCATTGAATGTCCTATCAAACCCAATTAACGTCGCTACATCACCTTGTGAAATATAGTTAGCTGACTACTGTATATTTGACGAACCGTTTAGGATGTGATGACGCCTTTAACAATCATTGTTGTTCAAGTTCGCTACGAGACGTCGTCATTGGATAAATTTTAAAACTTGGTTAATTTACATAATGATAATGTAGGCCTAAGTGTGAAGATTAGAGGCTCACATATTAATTTTATGGCTCACCCGTTAGATTACTAGCACAAAATCACTGGCTGCGATGATGCAAGATTTTATTTTTTTCTGTAAATTGTACCGTTGAAACAGTGTTAGGGCCTAGTGTGCTGCAAGAGCAATACGTTACGTAGACTGAGACTCCAAAGATTACTGAGACCCCCCCCCTATTGATTTAATGGATTTACTGAAATAACGCCACTGAATACCGAACTTTTCAAACGTAAGGCCTACACACGTTCACCTAAAGCTGTGAGTATACATAATATATCGTTTAATTAGCGACACAAAGACACATATAAAGAAAGAGAAAACTGTACAGTATTTTGGCTATACAATTACTTACTTACTGTACAGGTGCGACGAAAGTAAATTTGCCCTCGCCCCTCTTTCAACAAATATTTCACCCCTCCCTTTTCGGCCGTCCACTCACATTCACACAATTTTTTAAACACGCATAACAATACAACAAAAATACATTTGGTGGTACGAACGTTGTTAACAGATACGGTGGGATAAGGACGTCCTGAAAAATATATTAATTAGGCTATGTACAGATACTCAGCGCTGGCCTTAAAGAAAATATATAAGATATAGGCCTGTGTGTGCGATCAGAACAACGACAATAATGTACAAATGCGATATAATAATGAATGCAGATCTAACGAACAACGATCGTAATACGTTATACATGTACATACAACCTTTGGAGGACGAAGACGACGTTTAGAGATGTGCAAAAACAACAATTAAATACTCAACAACAACAACACTGAAATTGTAGCAGCGTTCCAGCTCCTCGGTAAGAAAATAAGCTGCAATAGATCCATCCATGGCCCGACAAGACATCTAGCGGTCATGGCCATGGGTGCCGACAAAATAGGGCTGTGCTACCCGAGTAATTTAACTACTCGAGTCTCGAGTACACTCGACAAGTAGCTGAACGAGTGAGTACTCGAGTGTGAGTACTCGGCACAGCCCTACAGAGTAATGCCGTCAGTTCCGATATGAAGAAGCAACGAATACAACAATCACTGTTAACTTGAATACGTACACACCTAAGACATCGCAATTATAGACCTATGCCATAACATTGTATCTTAATGTACAGTAATTTATAAAGCATTCAGTGACGAAGACATATGCCTAAGGGCCCTTTGTCGATAGGGGTCATAATCCCTCTCTCACGAATATCCAGTCTTCTTGGCTGATCTTATCAGCGATCGAGTGCAAGGGGAACAGTAAACATAACAAAATTTAGGATGGAATGAAGGTGAGGTAAGAAAAAGCGTCATAAAAATTCGCCGATAACAGACGAACCAACGAACCGTGAAAAAACTCCATCTCTTGGTTAGTGTTTAGCAAGCCTAACAAAATTCGCTGGTATTATGCGGCCGTCCTAATAGACCACATTTCGCATCTTGCCAGTCAGTCCGTCCGTCTGGCCCGTGTAGGCTTTAACCCGAAAACTGAAAAAATATGACAACCAAAATCAGGAAAAAAATTGTCTTGAATGTTTTCCCATACACGAGTAAACGGTGTGCCTATTTTTAGCCCACAAAGTCGAAGGTCGCGCAAACGGCCACACAATATGTAGAACAGGGCTGACACATAGTTTACTAGTTATCGTTCGTCTGTACACACGGCTGGTACAGTCGACGGGCACCTGATGATTACGTCACGATGACGTCATTCGGTGTGACGTCATCAGCAGACCATGAAACGATCCCTAAAAATACAATTTTCTTGACGAATTATTGATCCGTGTTCGCTAATCGCCTAACATTTGCCGTTGTCATTGCGATTACGATTCGTTTCTAGACCAGTACTGTTGGTCATCACGTGACGATGACGTCACTAAGCACGGTGACGTCACTAGGCTGCAGCTGGTCGCCGGTGGTGGGCGCATTTTTGTTGGTGCTCTTTTCATCTTCGTGGTGGTCTGTGTTGATCTCCCAGGTCGCGTGCAGTGACTGTGGCGAGTCGTCTTGGTCATCGGTAGTACCGTTGACAGTTGCCAGCGTGCGCTGCCGTCACAAAACATATTATTTTCTTTCTTCTTAGTAAGTGTGTACGAAAGTAATAAATAAATAAGTAAGTAAATAATCCTTAAAAGTGTAAGCAAGTAAGCAAGTGAGTATGTAACAGAATACTAAAGCTCTGTTGTTATTAAGCTTTTATTCTGTCATTTCAGATTAACGGCGACGATCGTTCCAAAGGACTGATCTGTAGCTATGCGCCTTGACATTACAAGAATTTTGAGCTAATGCTCACGAGACGCGCGAAAGCCTATAGCAGTTCTGGTTCAGTAGTTTAGCTGAAAATTGGGGTGTTCACGTTAAATTAATATACAAATACCAAATTCTCTATCTAGATCGCATAACGATATTTCCGTGGCGCCACCTTGTGAATGATATAGACTTGTTTCGCAGCCCGAAATCGCCAAAAAATCCATAAAACCCCCTATTTTAGCGTTCAAGGTCATTCAAAGTCATTCAAGTTCATTGAATTCGGCGCCAATCGAGAGCCAGTGTACGACTTCCTATTAGTGATTAATAGTAACCTAGGCCCTATCTCGCACCGTTACTAAGATACAGCGACTTA
>Ga0209671_1003851_pt1 | contig 14626 bp, 10 predicted proteins | sample WorMetHERISLAND2_2_FD_187401 | JGI IMG/M metagenome (GOLD analysis project Ga0209671, IMG submission 187401) | Marine gutless worms symbiont microbial communities from Max Planck institute for Marine Microbiology, Germany - Olavius geniculatus... | ecosystem: Host-associated > Annelida >... | reverse complement strand
CCATAAGTCAATAGTTCAATAGTGCGCGTTTTGCGTATGCTAATGCATTTGTGTGCGGGCCACGTGACTTTGCTACCGGGGGAATTTCACCTCTCTAAATTTGTCCCCCCAATCGGACTTAGGGCGCCGGGCGGACTCACGTTGGGCCTTGCCCCAAATTTCTAGTTTCATATCTGTACAACTGTCTAAAATGAGACTTCATTCCCGGTGTGAATTAGGGGAAAGTGGAGTGATTTGGAAGAATGTGGAGTGAATTTAGAGAATGCAGTGTTTCGGAAAATGGCGCGATTGGGAAGATATCGGAGTGAATTAGGTGAAAGTGGAGTGGTTTAGTAGAATTCCGAGTGAATCTGGTGAGTTGGCAGAAACAGGCCACCATATCAAGAACTGCTTTAATTATATATGAGGAATTTTTTGCGCTAAAAATGTCACATGACATTTGGCAGACGCTGTGAAATTATACGTTTGAACTGAGCTGTATGGTTCACATGGTACTGGATGTGTTATCTATTGTTTGGAGGTGTTAGGCATTAAATTTTGTGTTGTTTTCTGTAGTGCTGAGAGCCTCTATCTGCTATGTTACTTGGTAGAACATGACTGCCTATGAAGACCAAGATCTATGTAGACTAAAAGTGCAGTAATAAATCTAACACAGTCTGCTGATAGTAGCAGTGCTCAAGCACACGTGTAATAGTTTAGTTTTCGTGATTTTATTTTTTTTATTTGTATTAAGTTTTTGATTGTACAGTTTATTAGCCTGATATTGGGTTTTAATTAGAGCTGTCAAATTAACTCATTAATTAATGCGTTAATGCATTAATAAATTGATGCACGTTAAAAAATTAATGCACATACGTTAAACTGCTTCTGTTAAACTGTGGCTATTTGACAATCGAATGAATTTAAGTAACTAAACTGTAGTTGCCTTCCCATCACTACTGTAAATAAATTATTTGTCCGATGACAGGTTAATAAATTTCTATGCTAGCTATGATGCCAGTTATTGCTGATTATTTGTTTAAAATGTTTATAACTTTCTGTATTTTACAGTCGGTGACCCCAAACGTTGCGGGGCCTGGGTTAACTTACCCTTCTAATCTCCCTCCTGACAGGCCTGGGTGCGTTAATAACGTGTTAATTAATGTGTTAAAAAAATTAACGCAGTGCATTAATGTGTTAAAAATATTTTTGCTTTGACAGCTTTAGTTTTAATTGAATTTATGGCGTTTTTAACTTTGCCTTTTGCTTTCAGCCGTTAGAGCAAAGAGTATTGAATGTGTTCGTTTGCTGCTGGAACAAGAAAGCATCAACGTATACTGTCAGAATTACGTGAACACTTCCGCCCTACATGCAGCGGTAACCATAGGCCTGCCTGACATTACTGCATTGTTACTGGAGTATGGTGCTCGAGCCGATATACTAGAGGATATGAACATTACTCCCATATTCACTGCTTCACAGCATGGGCAGACAGCATGCCTCAAGCTGCTGCTTGACAGTCTTACGACTTCAGGTATCAGTTTGGCTGCAGTTTTTCGATTACGCTTCAAACAGTTATTTGGTTGTTGCTATGATTTTCCTTTTCCGCTTTTTCTGACCTGTGTATCAGCGATCTTCGCTGACATTTTTCCAGTTAAACTCTTCATTGGTGGCAGTTTGCTATACTGGTACTCGCTTTCGGTGATCCAAATAAATAGATCAGTGATTTTCAACCGGGGTTCCGCGGAACCCTTGGGTTCCGCGGGCATCTGCTAAGGGTTCCGCGGCTGGTCAGTAAAAAAGACACAAAATTACCCAGCGTGTAAAATTACGTCAAACCATGCCGCAAAAGTAATAATCACTAAATACTTGGTTTAAAATTATCGCTTTTAGCTGTCTACTTTTGCATATTGTTGAATATTTTTCGTGTTGTTAACAGTCTCAACATAGCAATGAACAATGAACACTAACGTATTAGTGTAAAAGTTAACAAATCGTTTATTTATGTATTGACGAATTTTAATTTATGAAACATTCTGCTTGAAAGGTATAAAAAGCCTCACGCAGCAGTGTAGCTAGCTGAGGGGGGTCCAGATCCCCTGAGCTGCTCGAGGACGTCTACGTAAAACGTAAAAGATCCGATGACAACTTTTTGTGTTGGTGGAAGGGGGCTAACCGGCCATTGGCGACCGCCTCTTAAGGTGTTTTTGGTTAAATACAATAACATACTGCTGTCAAAAGGTGAAATAAAATTGTTAAATAATATTATTTATTATTCCTTTGCCCGCTGTTTTATAGTCAGCTTTTAGAGGTTTTGCCCCAAACCCACAGGTTTTCTACCTTTTGACTCCACTGGAAACATCAGTCCCCAGACACTCTGAAACTTTCACTTCGCCTATGCGGCTGGACGCGCGGATCATTGCATGGGGTTCTGTGAGTGATTTTGAACTTACTTAGGGTTCTGCTGCAGCAAAAAGGTTGAAAAACACTGAAATAGATTATTTACAAGCAGATACCGTACCATTTGTAACTTTTAATCTAGACTTTAAAAGCAATAGTTAAAGCTTCAGCATCTGAGGTGGTTTCTAAGCTTTTCTAGTGGGTCCAGGGGAAAGATGTTGCCGCAAATGCGTTTACGCAAATTTTAAGCTCAAAGGTTGCCTCTTGGTGAAGTTTTCCAGTTATTTGTGGTTTTAATGCAACATTTTCTGTTATACACTGATGGAGTTTGATCGAATCTGTCAAACCCCAGCTGAACTTTGGGCCTGTAGTTGATGTATAATCAGTAATCAGATACTATATGCCTCCCAAAAATAAACCATATAGGATTCTGTGAGTGGTACCAAAAATAAATATTTTCTCGGTGAGCATCAGTCACTTGGGCTACTGTAATGCACGTACGTAAGAGATATTGTCCATAAGCGGGCCATCGAGTTTTTCTGTTGTTCCTGCATCATCGTACATTGACTGATGTTCAGAAGTGTTCGATTTGCTAGGTCGGTTGGAAGCAGTAAACATTTGTGCCGAGGATGGTGCATCGCCGCTGTTTTTAGCTGCTCAAGAAGGTCATTACGACTGCATCGAATTACTTCTCTGGCATGGAGCTGATGCCAATCTCGCCACAGCCGATCCTGTTGCATTGCCACTTCACGCTGCACTTCAGTTTAATCATGTTTTGTGAGTACAGCAATTTCTGCGCCACGCTAGCTGAGTTTCATTATATGGTGGGAGTGGCTGTCTTAATTTGCAGTATTTTGGGTTTTGTCTGCATTCCTTCATCTGTCCATCTGTCTGTCTTGTACAGGCTTTTAACTTGAAGAAAGGATTGAAAAAACAAAACTAACGTGGATGTTTTCCCGGGCAGGAGTAATCTTTGAGCTAGTTTTTAGCTCATTAAGTCAGTACGTTCAGGGTTACAGTTAGAGTCCTGCAGCATACGACTATAGGTGAACAGCCGCATAATGTGCCACACTGGGCTGATGTATTATTTTAGCATTATATGGCATCTTTTTTTTCATCTGGACTTGTTTCATTGCACTGCCATGGATTTACAGCATTAAGGTAGAATTTTGCATAGAAGATAGTGAGTGACTACAGCTGTACCTGCTAAATCTGATTGACTGACATTTTACATTTTGCACGTAGTCATTATCTCAGAGATGGGTAGAGAGGGTTGAGTTATTACAATAAAACTCAATGGCGTCATGGCATTGCACCTCTCTAAATTGTAGTCTGTCAAAAAAAATGTTTCTTGTTTGAAAATTTTCATCCAAATATACAAAATTAGGGGAACTTATGGGGCAAAAGTGCAATTTTTAGCATTCATAATGACCGCTGTCAAAATTTGCAGCTGTGTGTAAGAAAATTGCAGATTTCTGCCTCTGCTGCTTTTTCTAACCGATGATGAACTGGTGGAACCGTAGATGCGTGGAGATGCTATTAGCGTCAACTGATCGTCAGAAGTTGCTGTCATGCTCCGCAAGTCCATACTATTTCTCAATGATGCATGCCGACGTGCGTGCTACCCGCAGCCTCATAGCGGCCCACATTGACGTTGATGCCAGCTACGAGGCGACCGATGATGATGAGTACCAGCCTAAAGTGCTGCGCTATTTCAACAGCGAGGTCCGGTTCGGCCGGTGTTTTAGTCCGCTGGTCATCGTTGCTCTGTACGAATACTCTTTGCAGCAAGCTATCGCCTTGCTGGAGGCTGGTGCATGTCCGGACGCCCGTCGACCATGTCGGGTGCCTCCGTTGCTGCCGGCACTGGATATGTTCAACCTGGACCTCGTTCGGTGTCTAGTGTCGGCCGGTGCGTCGGTCAATGTCTATCACCGACGTGTGATTGGCAACATGGCGCTGATTGTCTGTCTTCACTATTGGCGAGGTCTCGACCTGATGCTGCGCTGTGGCGCTGAGCCCGAGTCAGTGTTGGGTCAGCCACGGCCACAGACTACAGGTCATAGTCCGAGAATTTGCATTTTACAAGTTTTGCGAATTTAAGACAAATCGCAAATTTTGCGAATTCTAAAACACGGAGCGAATTTTTTTATCTACACTTTTGGTGCATCATACTAGTGCATTTTAAAGGTGAAACTCCATTGATCTCCTTTTCATCATTTACAAACTACATAATTTAGCAGTCAAATTAGATCTGCCATCCATAGTTCACGTGAAGTCATGCAGTTTGACGTCAGTAAGTCACAACACTCGCAACTCTCAACGTTGGAAGTCGGATGGGCCCATACTCATAGCTGCAAAATGGCCAAATGAGTTCTTACAAATTTTTGTAAATTTTATGGAATTTTTAATGAATTTTGAAAGTGAAAGTCAGGCACTCGAACAACCGTATGTCTCCCAGATGTCCTCCAATAGACGGCATTATGAGATTGATGATCGTCTGGAGGATAACAAGGAAGATTATTAGAACTACCATTATGGTTAATTACATCATTATGGTTAATTACATATGTACGTGTATAATGGAGCTCTTACAATTTTAGGTTTAGCTTGTTCTTTTGTGTTTTGTTTTCTGTAAAGATTAAACTTTCTGTTACTTTTTACATGCAAAAGCAGCTACTGCTTTCAGTGCATCTTAGCCGTCGCAATTCTGTTCGTCTGTTCGTCCGTCTGTCTGTCTGTTCGTCCATCACACGGGTGGATCAGTCAAAAACGATGCAAGCTAAAATCACCAAATCTTCACCGTCGGCTGCCCAGAAGACTCTAGTTTCACGAACCTTAAAGCTCTTCCATAAATTCGAAGGGGGTCACCCCGAACGAGGCGCTAAATGAGACGGGGGTGGGCAAAATTTGCAATTTTTGGCCAATAAGTCACTGTATCTCAGTAACGGTGCGAGATAGGGCCTAGGTTACTAGTAATCACTAATAGGAAGTCATACACTGGCTCTCGATTGGCGCCGAATTCAATGACCTTGGATGACCTTGAACGCCAAAATAGGGGGTTTATGGTTTTTTTGCAATTTTGGGCTGCAACACAAGTCAATATCATTCACAAGGTGGCGCCACGTATGGAACTATCGTTATGCAATCCAGATAGAGAATTTGGTATTTGTATATTAACTTAGCGTGAACACCCCAGTTTTCAGCTAAACTACTGAACCGGAACTGCTCTAAGCTTTCGTGCATCTCATGAGCATTAGCTCAAATTTCTTGTTTGTAAAGATTAAAATTACCATTCCATTACTATGTGTTTGTGTGCATTCTGCCTGGAAAGGCCGTCCTCGAAATGACCTTCACTGTGTGGGGTGGGACGTTAAACCGTACTCGCTCATTCACTGAACTACCGTATGCTGCAGGTGATGCTGACCTCGCCGGAGGCTGGTCTGACGATGAATCTACAGATGATTACCAGTACGAGTTGGGCACGCTAACTACACCAATCCCGTTCTGGCGCATAGTGGCCGAGGCCCAGTACGTGATGACTCGACGTGGCGTCACACTGGCCCAGGTCCTGCATCATCTTCTCCAGTTCACGGCGTCCATCAAGCTCGACAATCGATTGGCCGGCTATGTCAGCTCTTCCCATGAGTGGCTGCATCTCAAAGCCGTAGCAGGTTGACGATTGTTAGTTCAGTTTTGTTGAGTAATGGCTAATGTTAAATGGTAATGCTCTTCATAGAAAATCCATCTCAGAGCTGCAGAGAGTCAGCTGCCATATGGGATGCTGGATCACACAATGTTAGCTGGTGCCCAACACAGGTGAACGTGGAGACAGGCCAGTATTCGATTTGCCTATCATGGAGGGATGGAAGGCTGAGTTGACTTTGGTGTTGGCCAAATACTGGGTTGATTTAGCTGTCAACGGACAGTCACCAGTCCACTGCTAACCACCTGATAGCGTCTGGAAGCTGAACCAACGATTACCAGCGAAAGCTGTGGTACAATATGCACAGCATGCGATGCACTAGCTTCCTGTCATTGATCTGGCAGTGTAAACTGGTGTCTGGCTGAGGGCTAGGAAACGGAGATCAATGCTGTTCTTTGGCTCTTATTGCTTGGTTTGGATTTTTACCTATTTTGCATTAGCGTACACACATTTTCCCTTGATGTGCAGTTTGATTAGTTTGTCTGCTGTGTTGTTAGAATCTCCTCGGACATTGTCTCATATATGTCGACTTCGAATCCGCCGATGTTTCACTCCACGCCAGCTGCTGACCGATGACGCTATCTTGTCACTGCCACTGCCTGCGACGATCCTAGATTATTTACTCTACAATCAGTCTGTATGATGTGCTTTGCACTCGTCTTCTTTGTCAGTCGTTCGTCCATCTTTGCCATCCAGTCATCTTCTCTGTTTGTTCTCACCGTCATTGGCATTTTTAGTAGGTGAAACATCTGCAATATGTGTGCTGCATGTTTCAAAAATCATCCCCACCAGTCGCCAATCCCAGCTTTATCTTTGTTCCACTGTATTCTAGAGTTTAATGTACATCTCTATGGATGTATGAGTCTTAGTGCACAAGTCTCGATGTATTAGAATAATGTTTTTTTTCACAGTTAGTATATGTTATCGTCTTGTAGCGTGATTCACATGGGAATGAAAAAAATTCTTAATCAACCACTTAAGCTGCTTAAAGCTTATATTCCTTATTAGTAAGGCTCATGTTTTTCCATGGGCTGCGGAATAGCATGCCGCGCCACGGAATTTTTGTAAATGCTGCGGAATTCTGCGGTGCCGTGGAAATGGCTAACTGCCACACCATTTTTTTTGTTTGCGCTAGACTCTAGGCAAATTTTGTTGAATATGCGGAACATTTTGTGCATACTTTGACATATTTTGCGCATTTGTCATTATGTAGTCATTCAGTAATGCAATACTTTAGGCCTACAGCTGACTAAATTTTGATAACATTGTGACATTGTAGCATTGTGTACATTTGTGAAGCAAATCTGTTAAAAAAGAGCCTTCTTATTGAACAATTAAGCCGCGAAAAATGCACAACCCTGTTGCTGAAAACCGCATTTTTGGCCATGGAAAATCATGAGCCCTACTTATTAGTCATTTTGGAACAATTGATATCTGCTTAGTCTGTGGTGATAGCTACAGTACTGCAGTTACAGTACTGCTTTATGGGAGTGCATGCTTATTTTGGAAGACTTTGCTGTTCCAGTTGTTTGATAGAATGCAGAACTGATTCTGCTGTTGGCCAATGCTGTATTTTTGGCTCTGTTTTACATGATCTGAATAGTAGTTTTTCGGAATTGTAAATGTAAGATTATGTATGAAACATTTGTTGTTGTTGCATGTTCAAATATATGTATGGTTTTTTGTTTTGAGCCTCACCGCAACGTAGTCACACGCCATGCATTATTCAGTGCAAAGAAGTCATAACATGAAGCGTTTGAAAGTTACAGTTACTGACAGTTGGTGTGAAAGAGTTTGCTGATACGTAGGGGCGGATCATGGAGTTGTGTTGGGGTTGGGGTTGGGTTGAACGCTGAAGTCCCAGTCGAGTTATGGCGCCGAGGGAGGTAAAGGGTGTGGGGAGGGGCTGTCCCCTCCTTACAGGAAAGGAGACTGGGGATGCAGCAGTGCTCCTCCTCAGAAAATTATTGATATTTTGATGTCGAAATGGCATATATTTCGGCGGACTCTTTGGTACTAAATTGTTTTTTCTCTGCGACCAAACACAGTAAAAAGTACACCCAGAATGCACGGATTGTCATAGAGTCTGATGGAGCTTGAGTTGGACGCAATAAAGCACGTTGTTTATTGTTTATTTTTACTTACTTTTACGTAGTCATTGTCAGAAATAAGAGCCCAGAGGGAGGAACATCGAGGCCAAAGGGATGGACTTCTTAGAGAGGAGGCCGGTCTGGTGCAGAACCCTGGCCGCAAACACTTTGAGCATGAAAGAGTTCTAAAATACATGTAACAGGTATACATTTTGTTAGCTTTATTGCACAAATTTATAACGCACTGTGTGGGAAAGACCGGGCGACTTTCAGCGTCTTGGAGAGCCAATAGCCATGGCCCCCTTGGTCCCCTAAATCCGCCTATGGATGCTCAGTAGTTTGTTAGCTTTCTGTACTGCTGTTGTTGTTGGAATTACAAGCAAGTTCCTTACTGGACGTCTTTATCTAACTGTTGCCATGTTTTGGTGTTATAGTACAGCGCTGTTTCGTTCCTGACAATGTACGTTGCCGCATAGCTATGTTGCTAAACATCTCAGTTTACTGTTGTAAGTTTATGACATATTTATTGCATTCAACCAGTAGTTAGTGAAGTTATGAAAACTGGTGATTACTTATTCATAAGAACAATAGAGACATCATCATCATCAGTCACGCTTGACCAGCTGGGGTCGTAGCGCCCTTCAACTGCAGCGGTCGATGGCAATGTCCCATGTGACATCAGCGGAGGTACCGGTGTCGTTCTCCACTTGTCGGACCCAGGTGTGTCTCGGTCGTCCTGGTCGCCTCCAGCTCGCGTGTCATCTGCCAGTCGCATAGCCATCTGACCTGGCGCCTCCTCAGGTAGTCGACGGACGTGTCCAAAGACCACCGCACGCCGTCTACGAATGTGACTGGTGAGATCTTCCTGCTCCGTCTGACTGGTCACTTCAGCAATGGTTACACGATGGAACCAGCGAATTCTGAGGATGCGTCGCTGGTATGACATGTGGAATGCTTCCAGTTTCCGTTCGTCGGATTTCAGTACGGTCCACGTTTCACATCCGTACAGGAGAACAGACAGGACAAGTGAGTTGTAAACTCTCAACTTGGTTGCCAAGCTGAGTCTGGATTGCTGCCACACATTGGACAACCTGCCCATAATGCTACAGACTATTCTAATCCGACGATGTGTTTCCTGCGTTGATCGTCCATTGGAATTAATGTCACTGCCAAGATCTACTGCTTCAACTGTCTGTCCACTGGCCTGCATGTAAACTGAAGATGGCGGTGTACCGTGGCCAATATTCTGAACCTTCGTTTTCTGCCATGATGTGTGTAGTCTCATGGTCTCAGCAGCAGCATCAAAGGCGGTCAGTATCTCTGGCCATTTTGACCGGCAGTCAGTGAACAAAACACCATCATCGGCATAGGCTTGATCTGTAAAGCGAGTAGAACCAACTGTGACACTCATGGACTCTGTGCATCTGTTGAGAATCCAGTCCATGGCAATACAAAATAATAGGGACGTTATACCAAAAACAGCATGAAAGCATCGAAAGGTGTATCGAAATAGTACATAAAAGCTCAGAGTAGCATTTGCTGAACACAACTAAATGCGTGCATAAAGTGGCAGATACGAAATGAAATAAATGTACGAAACATCAGTTTATACATTTGTTAACGGCGACATGCAATGAGTGACACATCGAAAACAGCAAAAATCATCACCATCACACCGTCTAACTGTTAGTGCTGTTGAATAATATCATTTACATTTATGTTTGCTGTTTTATTACAATAACAAATTTTTGATGTTGATGGTCAATTATAAACCATCTGCTTTCCATGACCATGAAGACACTGAACCTTAAATATTTTGGGGTCACGATTGTGATTTTAGGAATCACTTGACGTCATCGGAACGTGACATCGGACTCGGCGAGGGCACTTTCCTATTGGTGGTCAATGATGACCATGCGTCTATCTTGCACGGATACGGAGGTACGAAGCTTCAAAAATTTGGGGGTTACGAGTTTGACCTTTTGGGGTCACGTGACGTCATCGATCACGTGACCGTCGGACTCGGCGAAATTTTGCACAGTGGATCGTCTCGCGGACGTAATCACCTGTTTCAAATTTTGTGTCGATCGGTTGAGGGGTTTCGGAATTTTGCCATTCTCCATTGACTTACCCGTTCGCCATTAACACAGGGCTGCGCTGCCGCGCGCTTGTGATCAGTTCAGTTCAGTTACTGGTACTTAAAGAGTATACTAAGCTACTGAACTGGGGTGCAATCCGGCCGTGCCCCCACCCTTTCAGTCATATTCATACAGGGCTCACATTCCCGTTTAAAGCAGCATGTGAACATGATGAAAACATTCAAAGAGATGAAAAATTAAGCAGAAATACTGTAAATAATTGCCATTGAAACGCTTTGGGCAAAGCCCCCTGGCCCCTTGACCAGGGGCTCTATCCCTGAACCCCGCTGGGTGCTAAGTCCCAAGAACCCAGTTATAGGCTCGCACTACCATATTCATCGTGCCCCCCTTCCAGCTTCTAGATCCAGTAGTGAGTGCGCTTCAGTTCGGTTCAGTTAATTTCGGTTGCTTTGTACACTGCGAGACTGTCGGTCGCAGCAGTGGCTTCTATCCCTAATCCCTATACCTGGTGCGCCCCATGAAAAATAAGGGGGTTAAGCTAGGGTGTAGATCAAAACTCCCCCCCCTATTGCTCACTGGACAATTTACACTCTTAACAAGATTTTAAAGACTTCCCCCTAGGGAGGGGAAAGACCCTGAAAGGGGAGGGGGCGATCTTAGTCCGAAAGTAGGGGGAACTTGCGCCCGATTTTAATTCCAGATTTGGGGGCGGATAGAAGCCACTGGGTCGCAGTCCTCCAGTGCCGGTGTCTGGGTGAGTGGTGGCTTGTTCCTATAGGTCGGCCGGTCCGTGTCCCTTGGCGTATGCGCTAATGATGAGCTTGCCTTCAGCCGTCAGGCCGCCCTGCAGTGAGAATGTCTCGATCTTCTCTCCGAGCTCGTAGTCTTTCGTGAACTTGTTCTTCGACTGGCGTTCCATCGACTTGGCGTAGTTCTTGGCGCGGATCTGGATCCGGTTCTCTTTCACCACCTGTATACAGCGCGTCAACAAACTTAACATAATAAACAAGAAGCCCAGTTGTCGCTAGGGCGGGGCCGACCGTACTGGTTGTCACTAACCTTGATGGTCATCCAAGGTCGATGATTTTCATTACCTCCGCCAAGGAGGTTATGTTTTTGCCGGTTTTTGTCTGTCTGTTTGTCTGTGTGTCACAAAGATAACTCAAAAAGTTATGGACGGATCTATCTGAAATTTTGAGGGAATGTCGGGCATGGCATAAGCTACAAGTGATTAAATTTTGGGGGTGATCCGGCAGGAATCCTGGATTCTGGATCACTGAAATTTTCGTTACCATTGCGTTAAAGGGGGCATAAGGGAACCGCTGGCAAAGCGAATGTGGTGACGTCACCTGGCGAATAGCATTGTCTTGGCGGAGGTACATGCGGGCTTCGACTGCTTTCTAGTTTTATCTGAAAAGGCTTATGGCACTTCCTGTTAGTGATAAATAGTAACCTAGGCCCTATCTCTCACCGTTTTCGAGATATGATCAGTTTTTCCATTAAATTTCCCATCCCTCCATTCAACCCCCAATTTGAAAATTGTTCCCTTCCGGGATTGAAAAATTTGTAATCCCGGGATCCCGTTTCGGGATTAGGCTTAGGCCTACATATATGGTCGCTGTTTTGGTATCCATAGTATAGATAAGCTTATTCCATGCATGAGGATGTGTGTCCGAATGTGCGGAAGTTATTGCGAGTGTAGGGAGTGACTGTGACTGTTAAAACACAAATTACAGTGCAAAGAAGGAATAGAACTCTAACGCGTATCAAATATTTTATTCATTCGATGTCTAGAATTGTTATTTGTGTAATTTGACACTCAAAAAGTACATTTTTGACGAATTTTTGTAATCCTGAAATCCCGGGATTGGGACGCCGCCAATCCCGGGATTCGGGATCCCGGGATTGCAAACACTAATTATAGTTATTCCTAGAAAGCTTCCAGCTATACTGGGTACTGAAATAACGACTATGAAGGCGCGTACGAAGCGACGTAACTGAACTTAACTAAACTTGCATGGTTTAGTTTCTGACCAACAGACCAGTGGGCAAGCATTACAGTAGGCACCGTTCAACGGCGTTGGTGGCCTACGGGACTACACGCACGTACGCGTCAGCCAATGACCAATGAGATCGTCCTGCTTGCCCATTGGTCATTTCGTCAGAAACTAAACCGTGTCGACAGTTCAGTTACATCGCTGTGTACGCGCTTTTAGTCGCAGTGATAAGCTTAGGCCTACTGATACCTGGATGACGACGTCACGCGGTCGGTATGTGGTGCCCAGCTCGACGGCCAGGTACATGCGGCGCGTCCCCAGCTCGTCGCGGAATATCGGGACACCCACCTTCTCTTTGGCTGGGGTGCCGCCGGCGGCCTGTCCTTCAGCCGGTGACGTGGCCTGCTCGGCGGCGGCAGGCGATGTGGGAGGACTCTTCCCAGACGCCTCTGCGTCCTTGTCATCCACCTTGTCGTTCGTGTCTGCATTTCCGTTGCACAACTGGTTCTCAGAAGCAGCAGCAGCGTGTGTGGTCTTGTGGTCGCTTGTTATCACCTGCAGCGCCGATTTCGCGAGTTTCCATCTGCTGCCACTGGGCGTCGCGTCGTCGTCGACGGACCTCAACATCCGCGGCGCGTCAACCTCTCCCCGGACGAGTGGCGCTTCCACGGTCAGAACTCCGTCCGCCGACAGAAACGCACGCAGTCGGTGTCGTACCACACCGGGCGGTACGGCCACTCGCGCCGTACGGGACTGGTGGTCAGTCGAGCTGTCGCCAGCGGAGTAATTACCCCGTACGACGATCATCGACGACTCGACGGTTACAGTCACCGACGACGACGTGCAGTCGGACACGTCAAACCTAACCTGTGAAAGTTAACTTAGAAGTTGATAACTAAATAGTTTAATTAATTTATCCTAGTTAGATCAATAGTTTCATTAAAATAGAATAGTTTAGTTAAAGCAGTAGTTAGCAATCAAATATAGGCATAATTTATTTTTGAATTTATTTTTGAAATAGTCAAATTACTTGTAAATTGTTGGCTTGAAAGGTGAGTACAGAGCGTCGTAATTGAACTGAACTGACACTGACCAATGGGCAATCAGTAATACATTACAGTAGGCACCGTCAAACGGCGTCGTACACACCAATCAATGACCAATGAGCTCTCCCTGCTTGCCCATTGGTCCGTACGTCAAAAGCTAAACCATGTCAGCTCAGTTCAGTTAGGCCTACGTCGCTCTGTATGCGCCTTAAGATATCATTGGACTGACTGCAGTGAACTATGGATAGGAACTGTTACAAGAGTGAATAAAAGTAAATGCACACATAAACGCAGTAACTTCTGTATTCATAGATTTTACTTTTTATGTGTTCGAAATGTTTAGATGCTTTTTAAACTGACACTATATGTGTAGCCAACGTCCACAGCATTAATTTTTGTCGACAACGTTGCGCTGATTTACCCCGAAATAGCTGCACATTTGTTGGAAAAAGTTTAATGAAAACATTAGTTCAGTTAACTATATAGTCAGAGTAGTTGCTAACTGATAGTTTGGTTAATTTTTTGAAGTTGAAATTTGGTTAAAGTTCGATTATTTTTAGCTGGTTAGTTGCCCATCACTGCAAGTTGACCTGGTATCGCATCGACTCTGGAGCTGAGGGCAGCGTTGTCGTTGCTGACGTCACGACGTCGTGATCGTCGACTGCGGGTGGCGAAGGATATTCAAAGAACAGCGTTCGTATCTTGTCAGTCTCGCAGCCGCCGACTGTCGCTGCTACTGGGTGGTGGTCGTCGTCATGGATGTAACAAACGTCTCAGAAAAAAATTAAAAAGACGTTAAAAACGTTAAAAATGTGGCGGAAATAAAAAACACGTTTAGAAACGTTGATAAATAACGTTAGCCCTGATTTTTACTCAACTTCCTGTTAAAAACGTAATGCTATAGGTGCAGTATAGCTAGAACTAGAGAAAAAGAGAGAACCTTGTTCGATTTCATTTCAACCATGTGGTGACCAAAAGACCAAGTATCAACGGACTAACTGGCTAAGTAAGTAAACTACCACCACCGTAGCCTATTAAATTAATTCGTTTCCGTGGTGCTAAAAGTGTTTCTCGACGCGACTTTTTTGGTGGAATTTTCAATAAACGTTTCTTAAAGTAAAAAAAGTTGAGAAAATTAAAAAAAAACATTTTAAAAGGTTCTAAAAACGTAGCAATGATAAAAAAAACGTTAAAAACGTCTGTTACATCTATGATCGTCGTCGTCGTCGACCGGGTGTAGTCGGATAAAATTGTCGCGCATGCGCCTGACGCTCTGCTGCCAGTCGGCCGTATGTCGACGCAGTTGTTC
>Ga0209671_1003849_pt1 | contig 14633 bp, 8 predicted proteins | sample WorMetHERISLAND2_2_FD_187401 | JGI IMG/M metagenome (GOLD analysis project Ga0209671, IMG submission 187401) | Marine gutless worms symbiont microbial communities from Max Planck institute for Marine Microbiology, Germany - Olavius geniculatus... | ecosystem: Host-associated > Annelida >... | reverse complement strand
CCCAGTGTTTATTATTATTATTATTGTTTTTAAGGACATATATATATAGCATACTTTTGCTACGCTCCAAATGTGCTGTGCAAACAGAAACTTATGTGTCAAAAAAAGCTGCTTGTAAATGTGCACAAATTGTTAGTACCATCACAACCTGCTGCATACAACGCCAGTAAGTTGTGACATTTGGTCACTATGGTGCAAAATTTCATGGCAATTGGCTGACGGAGCTCGGAGATATTATGGCGAAACACATATAAAAAAATTTGCAATAAAACATCCGCTTTGAAAACTTTCTGGGTGGACTAAAAATGTGATGTGGAAAATGCGATGGTGGTAGACTGGTAGATGGCTACTGGAATTGCTGTTTGTGTTTGATAGTCATGATGTTCATATGTGTGTCGGTAAATTGATAGCGAATGATGAAGCCGAAGGTCAACGTGATGGAGAGGCGAGTGCGCCTAAAGACGGTTAATTCGCACATCATCTGCTGCTTGTGTAAAGGTTACATGATCAATGCTACAACAATCACTGAATGCCTTCATACGTGTAAGTTAGTCATACATGTCAGTTGTACATTGTACATTAAATACGTTGTTACAAGTAATTTGAGCAAAGCTCATGAGACGCGCGACAGCCTTTGCAGTTTCTAAATTCGCAGGTTGTCTTGATCTGTCTCTATCCATTTGGATGCAGTTCATTCTTGAAATCTACGCCACAGCCACAAATTGCAAAAAAACCCCACTAAAACCCTGATTTTAGAAGTTCAAAATCATTTAAGGTCATCGATGTTCGCATTAATAAAAAGCATGTCACTATTGCTTGTTACGATAAGCAGCATGTCTTTCTCTATCTGCAACCGTTTTCACGTTACACGAGCCAATAGCGGTAAAATAATCACTTTTAGGGGGGTAGCCGTTTTTGATGCCTACCCACACTGGCCTCCTTAAACCTAGAGGTTCGGGGGTTGACCTGGTAAAATCTATGTTTAATGCTGAAAATTTCGTACACAGGTTGTCTTGGTCTATCTCCAACCATTTTGTTGCAATTTACTGTTGAAATGGGCGTTGCAGCCAAAAATTGCAAAAAAAAATCACCAAAACCCCTTTTTTCGTTCAAGGTCATCGATGTTGACAAATCTAAAAAGCCCGTCACCAGTGCTTGTTATGATATGCAGCATGTTGGTGCCTATCTGCAACCGTTCTCACGCTACACGAGATAATTGCGGTAAAATAACCACTTTTTAGGGGGGGGGTGGCAGATTCAGTCACTGGCTGACGTTGTGTATTATAATAGAGGTTTTCATGTTTTCACTTGCTTACTCAGTGACTGTCAATTTGCTAATACAGTGACATTGGTTCGGTGACATGGTTGTTTGTTGGTGTGTTGTAGTTTGTAAGTCATGCATCGTTAAGTATCTAGAGGAGAATGTCACATGTCCCAAATGTCAACTCGTTATACATCAGAGTCATCCTCTCAACTATATCAGGTACTACTGCTGCTGCTGCTGCTTTTACTGTCCTTTACTACTATAATATTTTAGATCAATTACAGCCACTAGGTAGGGAAGCCAATCCCATTCACAAATTTTACTTTTGGAGATCATGAGTAGAAAATCGTACCTACGAGGCTTCAGAGCTCCCCATAGGCAGGAAACCACCAGACATGCCAAGTTCTGGAAAGAAGAATGACCAATAATTATCCAATTTTAATAATTTTTGATACACATTTTTCGTACACAACTGGACATCAAATGACCATTCAGTTTTCCAGCTCACCCAATGTATGCTTCTGCCCTACCTGGGAAAAACAGAACAGACAAAATATGCATTAAAATCAACAATAGCTTTAATAAATTTCATCTTTCCTGATATGCGGCCACCAACAGCCAATCAACCACAAGGTTTGACTGTTGTGCAGCAGCACATCTATTATATAGGTTTAACATTTGGGAATATTGATAAATTCAAGAAGCGACCGGTGAAGTCTGGATTGGTCTGGAGCAGAACATTATCGATGCTGCTATCAACGAATGGAGAAAGTGTCTCCGATCTGAGCCCATGTTCATGGGCCAACATTTTGAAGATTTTTTTATACAGTTGAAAAATAGACAATTAAATAAACTATCAGCTAAAATAATGAAAACATGGTATGGACAAAATGTGTTTTTTGTATTGTTTTGATTGAGCAATACAACCAAAGTAGCATAAATGCAATATTTTGTTCATTTTTTTCCCAGGTAGTGCAGAAACACACATTAGGTGAGGTGGGAAACTAAACAAACATTTGATGACCAGTTGTGTCAGGAACATTTGTACCAAAACTTATTAAAATTGGATCACTTTTCTTTAAGTTTTGATTAAAAAAAATTTAGTGTGTTTTTATGCCTTACAGTGTACGATGGCATACACGGTGTTTCATAAAAAGGACCCCCTTTTTTCTTTCTTTCGTAATGCACTCATATGATGATCATTTTACATGAAATTTTCACTGGTTGTAGCTGAAGAAATACTGACTCAAACTATTTTAACAAAACATGGCAGTTGTTTAAATATTCTTTGCTAGTCGTGACGTAACGCTGAAGTCATAATGTGTCACGGGTACAAGCTTGCTAGTCTCAGCTGGTGCTGTCAGTTGCTACCCTGCTTCGATGGTGAAAAATCTGGTTCGCTGATGACAAATTTTTGAAGTTTTACAGTTGCAGTTACAAAAAAACGTACACGGCAATCACATTTACATGTCTGTGGGGATGACTAGACTTTCACATGTTCAAGCAAAACAGTGCACTAGCACATCGAGCTTGCAAAAAATGGTTGTGTTTTTGGATCGCAAGATGCCTGATTTCATGTCCCCATGTTGCTTAGTAGCATTTTTCATTAGCGAAGCAGATTAAGTTCACAATCGAAGCAGGGTAGCAACTGACAGCACCAGTTGAGACAAGCAAGCTTGTACCCATGACACATTATGACTTCAGCGTTACGTCACGACTAGCAAAGAATATTTAACCAACTGCCATATTTTGATGAAATATTTTGAATTAGTATTTTATCAGCTACAACTGGTAAAATGTTTAAATACAGATAAATTAGACTGAAACAGAGACACAGCTCCTTTGATCACAAACAGCAAACTGATTCACTCGGTGCACACCGCTATTGTCCACGGCTTAACGTTTCCACATAAGTGCACACGATTGGTCAACATGGTTGCGTGACATAGGTGATACACAGGTGATACCAAAATAGAATCGCCACAACATAATATTACATGGAAGTACAAAACAAAATCACTACGTTACAAAAGTAACCCAAAATGATGATTCAAGCTTAACTAATAAACACAAAATGCCTATGGCAACGCTCCGGCTCGACCGTCACAGAAACAATTATTGGTACAATCATGCTGCACTAGTTGTTAAAGTTTGATCTTAAAGTGGCCACTTTTGGCTTTGACGCAAGCTCTGGCTAAATTGCTCTATGCCTCCCCCGCTTGGTGGGGTTTTGCTAATGCCAGCGAGAAGAATAGACCAGAGACTTTCTTGAGGCGAGCTGGCAAATCAGGCTATTATACCGATGATTCTTTGCCCACTGTTGCTGCACTCTGTGAGCAGGTTGATGAACAACTGTTTCACTCGATCAAATACAAACCTACTCATCCACTTCGACCACTCTTACCACCCGAGCGCAGTACACCCGTCCGTGACCCCATAATTGCAAACTTTCCTCTAAAATAAATAATATTGATGAGTGCAATTTTATCTATCGTGTATTGTACAAAAACTGTTTTAAGTTGTTTTTTAGCATGTCAGTATGTTTGCATTATGTCCACAGCGGTTTGTCTGTTAATTGCTTTAATAAAGACTATCATCATCTCTTATTTTAAGGCTGGTATGCTGCTGCTTGATTTCTTTGTCAATAACAATGCATTGAACGTATTTTAATGTAAACAAACTCTGATGTCATTATGACATTGCACTGTGATTGTATTTAATATTAGGGTAGTGCAGTGTATGATATTTCATTGAAATTTATGCGCTACAACGTAAGGCAAAAAAAGTAGCCCCATAAAATTTTTTTGCTGTTCTCTCGGCAACTATTTGGAGTTTTAACTTGAAATTTTACACGTCTATTGACTGAAACGTTCTACATCTAACTGCCAAGTGAAATGTGGTTCTGTTGAAAAACGACAAAGTTATAGACTTTCTAACATGACTGACTACCGATTTTTCAGCATTAAAAATGTTTAAGCTGAAAATGCTATTTAATATTCAAAAACCGGTTGCCACATTATTGTCGATGACGTCACAGTGACGTTTCAGTAAACAGTAATTTATTTTGTTTATAAATTATCACTAAATTACCTTTCTTTTAGAGCAATCGCCGGCTGCCCGCCGGATTCATCTTCCGGCAAGACGACACGCCATTACACATAGCGCGCAGCGCACAGAACTGGCTGTGGGCCAACTGTCCAGATTTTATTACAAAGGACCAATGGTCTCCAAATTCTCCGAATATAAACTTAATGGACTATCGCGTGTAAGGTGCAATGTTGGAGGCTTACTGCAGGCTTTAAACAAAGTTAAAACAATCTCCGAACTCGAGGAAATGCTTCAGGTTATCTGAGGCAACTTGCCACAAGGACTGATCAACAAAGTTGAGAGAAAGACTTCTTAAATTAAATTAAGTGACTGAAAACTTGTGTTGGAGCTTGGAGCTGGCAGTGGACACTTTGAACATTCACAGTGATAATGGAATTCTGGCATCTGATCATTAGTTAACTGTGTTGTTTCAACAATTCTATTGAATTAGTATTATAGTCAGAACATTTTTAATGCTGAAAAATTGGTAGGCGGTCATGTTAGAAAATCTATAACTTTGTCATTTTTAAATAAGATTACATTTTACTTGGCAGTTAGCCATATAACATTTAAGTAAATAAATTTGTAAAATTTCAAGTTAAAATGCCAAACAGTTGCTGAGAAAACAGCGAAAAACTTTAGGGGGCTACTTTATTTTGCTGCACCCTGTACAAAGGCGAGTATGAAGCAGGGGGCTGCTAATTGTGGGACACAGTGTAATATAGCAGTTTTGGTTTTATTTCTGTTTATATTTTCGATAATTTTCTGGCATGTATACATTGGACTGTGGTGTTTACAGCCATGATCGCACGATGCAGGACATTGTCTATAAGCTTGTTCCTCATCTTCAACAGAGTGAGTTGTTGCTGCTGTCACCATGTCTTATACTGTGCTTTGATGACGTATTTCTACATAGCAATATCATAGCGCTTACGCCGCTTAGGGAATACAGGGTGGTCTAAAAAACAGATACCCAGTTTTATTTTTGGGATAACTTTGGTAATTCAGCACCGATTTTAACCATTCTTTCACTGTGACAAGCAGAAATTTATGGCGCTTAAACGTGAAGTTCTTCCGCCCACCGCACCTTTATTGTGTGACCACATTCCCTAGCAAAACAAACACTACTGCTAATATCGGTGTTCAAACAGCGATCATCCTTTGTTATTCTGCCCATATCTAACGATATATTCTGAAAAATTATTACTGGTGAACAAAATAAATACACACAATATGACGTGACAATGACGTCACAAGGCACTACTGCGAATAAGTAAGTAAGCTTAACTATTTTATGCTACGAAATTGATATCTTTATGTGTTGCCTGTTCTTTGAGACCACTTGTAAGAGAGGTCGTAGGTGCCTTCTTACTGGAAGTTCTAGGTTCGAGGGAATTAGCTCCATCAGGATGTAGACAAGCTAGTTGTGTCACTCCAACTGTCAGACTGCTATTGGTTCTTCCATATTGTTCAAAGGCGGTTCTAGGAGACACAGAGACGACTCAGGATGGTTTCCAGAATATTAACATTTATTGGCGAGGTTCTATAGGTCAGGAACACATAGCTACGACGTCACCACAGCGATGACGCCGCTACCACGTACGCTACGTTGCTACAGCTAGAAGAGCTCCACACAGACCGATGTCTAGAGCTCAACTGACTAAATAAAGGACCTGCGCTGCTGCTAACGCTTTCGTGGCAGACAGAAATATTTTAGCTACGTTTCTAGCTACGTCACAGACGCAGCCTACAGCCAAATGTGCCTAGTTTTTCTAGCTACGCTTTCAGCCAACACAAGCCAGTTCTATTCTAAACCTAGCTCGCTTCCTAACATTGCTTCCTACGCTTACAACGTAAGATAAATGTCTCTAGCCAAGCCAACTCCACAACTCCACTTGACTCCACACTAGCTTTGACAGTGTTTGTTTTGCTAGGTAATGTGGTCGCACAATAAAGGTGCGGTGGGTGGAAGAACTTCACGTTTACGCCCATAGATTTCTGCTTGTAACAGTGAAAGAACGGTTAAAATCGGTGCTGAATTACCGAAGTTATCCCAAAAATAAAACAAGGTATTTGTTTTTTTTGGACCACCCTGTATGTTGAACAAGCCGTTATGCTACGTGCGGCTGAAGCACAGGAATATAGAAATGAATGAATGAATGAATGAATGACTGGTTTCAAGCCAGTTTACCAGGTCTTGGAGTTACAAGGGTTTCATCGCTTGGTCCGTCAGCTTTTTTGGCGTTGGCTGCTGGAACACGCCAGCTCCAGGACCAGCTTCTTGCTTGAAGACCAGGTACGGACGGAGACGATGACTGTGACCAGTGCTTGGCCGGTCGAACTCACCCGGATATGCCGGAGGGCAAGGCCGCTGGTAAACAGAAGGAGTGGGACGGGCTACCAGTGCAGGAAGAGTACAGGCAACTGCTCACAAGCTACACAGAGCCACGTCACAGAGCACGATTGCTCGCCGCATCATCGGACCACAGTGGCGACTGGTTGCACGTCCTGCCGATTGCAGCTTGCGGCCTACATCTCGACAACAAAGCTGTGAGGGTTGCCGTCGGTTTGAGGCTTGGTTGCGTGCTCTGCGAGTCACACACTTGTCAGTGTGGTGCCACTGTCGACACCCTTGGCACTCACGCTTTCTCTTGCAAGCGGAGCTCTAGCAGAATACTACGTCACAACTACATAAATGACGTCATCTGGCGCGCTTTGACTCGCGCCGACGTTCCCAGCATGAAGGAACCACACGGGCTGGTCCCTGACGACGGCAAGCGGCCTGGCGGTTTGACATTGCTGCCATGGAACTCTGGGCACAGCGCCACTTGGGAGGTCACAGTGGTCGACACTCTGGGAAACGCTTATCTGCAGCAGAGTGCCATCACCAGTGCCAGTGCCGCTGAGACTGCAGCTCTCAGAAAAAAGAACAAGTACAGCTCACTCAGCGACACCCACGACTTTTTTCCAGTGGCACTGAAAAACACTTGGATCCATGAGTGTCAGCACCCAGGAGTTCTTGGCACAAATCGGAAGGCGTTTGACCGAGGTGACGACAGATCCCCGTGAAACGACGTTCTTATTCCGGCGCTTGTTGGTCACCGTCCAACACTTCAACGCGGCATGCCTAGCTGACACGTTTGCAATTTTCGAGCCCGCATCGTAACCATTCCAGACATAATTTCTGTAGTTTAATATTTCATTCCTCGGGAATTGAGTACTGGGGCTATAATAAATAAGTATATAAATAAATGAATGTTTCCTTAACAACCCAGGAAGTAACATAAATCCCCGCATTATCGCAGGCACGTCCCGCGTCAAAAGAGCAATAATTGACCGACCAGAATTGGCAAACTTCTGAGCCAAAGTCAACAGATATTAAGTCGTCCATGTACGTCTCTTATCAGAGTCGTTCGATGCTTGGCGAACACTTTGATACTTAGGCCTACTTCGACAGCAAAATTAAATAATGAACTGTGACTCAGGCAAATTTGTGTAGGCATATTGCTACATGATATCAGTTCTCTTGTGCTGGTTTCGGCTTTACAGCTGACTATGGCTTTATAGTCGTCTACTTACGGCTTTACAGCCGTTTATTTACGGCTTCACAGCCGTTACGGCTTTATGGCCACTACCTGTAACCTTCTGGTTACATTTGGGGACGTGCATTGGGCCGAGCTGATACGGCCTCAGCGCTGGGCAGGTGTAAGAGCCTGTCCACCCTGGAGGTAAGGTAAGGTAAGGTAAGATGCCTCAGGCAGACGTCTCATACATAATTTTTAAGCATGAACTTAAAACGCACTGGTTTTAGCATTCTACCGGGACACAATGTGAAGCTCAAATAATTGCTTACTGAACTGAACAAACTCAGCGTGAACTAACCGATAGAACACAACAGCAGCAACAGCACGTCAGCAGCAAAGAGCGGTTGGTCGTTGCTTGGTTTAGTCTAAGTGGCGATGAGGGGTGGCAGGTAAGGTTGGACGGAATGGCGACATCGCCGCAACAGCTGCAACAGTACGACTGTGGTCTCTGTGGCCACAGTGACCACAGACACAGCCACATAGCACGCTGCCATATATAGCTTCAGCTGCAATATTTCCAGTAAATCATAGTCATTTAATTAGACCATAATAAATTAATTACTTTCGTTAATTGTATGGAGTGAATGGTAGACGTTATGTTTTTATCTGATATGTGTGTGTGTGTATCTATCTGCAGCAGCAAGTTGTCATTGTTGTAGGCCTAACTGTATGTACTTTTCTTAGGCTACTGATCGTATGATGTGTGTTTTTATTGTTTTTAATTGTCTGCCTTGCCTTGCCTTGCCTTCGGGGTGGGCAGGCTCTTACACCTGCCCAGCGCTGAGGCCATATCAGTTCGGCCCAATGTGCGTCCCCAAATGTAACCACAAGGTTACAAGTAATGGCTATAAAGCCGTAGTCGGCTGTAAAGCCGAAATCAGCACAAAAGCACTGGTAACGTGTAGCAATCTGCTTTCACGGTTTGGTCAGCTCTTAGTACGCTCCTATCCTCCAGATTGTAGAAATCTTTCGGGTCATCGGAGCAAAGCCCCACTACCACGTCAAGGTGGCTGACCACGGTGGGGTTAATTGTCTGCATTTTTGCGAAATAAACTCTTATGCATTTAGCAAGGTCTGCTTATAGTCTGTAAATTGTTAGTGTATTTGTTAGACTTAGTGTATGTATTTTTGCCTGTCTCTCTGTATGCATTTGTATAGGTGAGACAGACAGAGAGGAAGAGTTTTATAAGAAGCGAGGTCTCCCCATGCCGAAGTCACTATCCGGTCGGTCCTGTTGCTTGATCTACCGAAATGCTAAACACTTATTCTGCTAGTAAAAATCTCGATGGTCATACTCTTAAATGTTGCTTTGCTAAGTTTCTGCTATAATTTGCTTTTTTGATGTTTTAGGCAGCATCAGCAAAGTTGAATATTGCAACAGTCCGTAAGATGGTTTGTCAGTCGGTCTGTTTCTCACATTTGTGCACCCTGATATAGCAGTTGGATGGAATGAGATGCCACTCAGCTTTCTATCCCACCCGGCATTGGTAATTCGAGTACTGGCCTCCTTTTCTGGAGTTAATGTGGGGCACATTCCACTGTGTGTATGGCTCGGTAGTCTAACGGTAACGTGCCGGACTTGTAATCCTGAGGTCACTCAGGGGCGCAGGTTCGACTCCGCACTGGGACACTGCCGGGTAACGACCTTGGGCAAGTTGTTCACACACATGTGCCTCTGTCACCAAGCAGTGTAATTTGGTACCAGTCAAAGGGCGGTGATGCCCCGAGGCTGGGAAGGTAACCGTAGGTCTGGCGTCGCACTGGCCATGCGTCACGGACTCAAGTGGTTTATCCACCAACGGGCTCAACGGCCGCGAGTGGGAGATGAGACCCCGCCTACGCCCCAGCTGGGGCATGGCTCCCTTTACCTTTACCTTTACATTCTACTGTGTCAGGTGCCACCTGTGTGATCCCATATGGCAGGTGACATTCTGATGGAGTTACCTTTTCTTTGGTGGAATCAACAGCCCCACTGGTTCACCTGCCATGAAAAGGTCATCTGCATGCTTCAACCGGAAGACATCTACACTTGAAGACAGTTCATCCCCTGTCACAATGCAGCCCTGCAAACCCGCCTGTTTCCCAGCACATCTCAACTATGTCGCCACACTACCTAACGAAACATAATAATAATTGACAGTCCATGACACAACAAAGCCCTCCAAATGATTCTGTTTCTTCCTCCATCCATCATGTGCACTTGTTCATATTGGCGAAGAGCTGTTCGGCTACTGCAACAACAAGTGACGCTTTGTAGCTCTGCAACGGGTTTTCCATAATATTCAATACAGCAAAGTTATAACAGGTACTGCTGCCGATGCTGCCACTGTTTTGTTGCTACCACCAAACAGGCTAAAGGGTGTACAATATGCAGCTTTTAACCCTTTAACCTGTTCGGAGTGCCCCTGAAGTATTACAGTGGGCCCTCCAAACAGGTTAAAGGGTTAAAAGCTGCATATTGTACACCCTTTAGCCTGTTTGGTGGTAGCACTGGTGTCGTGGCGTAGTTTGTAATGCTTTTTGGATGAAACGAAGTTACGCTACGCCGGTCCTGGTTAGTACTGCGATGGGTGACTGCCTGCAGGCAGGTAAACCATCTTGGTGCGAAGCCTGCCAGCTAGGTCAACTCAGCCTTCTACCCTCTGTGGGACGGTAAAATGAGTAGTAACTCATTTATATGGGTTATGGAAGGTGGGGACCTTGGTACAGCTGACTAGGAGTTGCCTAGCCGGCCGCTGCGCCAGCCTGTGTCTGCAGGCTGCACACGGTGGCCGTGCGGCAGGCGGCTCTAGTTAGTGACGAAAGTGCATTGGAGGCGTGCTTGCGACGATGCGCTATACAAATTGACGACCTTTACCTTTTTTTACCTTTTTACTGTAATACTTCAGGGGCCCTCCGAACAGGTTAAAGGGTTGAAAGCTTTATATTGTACACCCTTTAGTCTATTTGGTGGTAGCACTGGTGTTGATCGTGTTGAGCGAATGGTGGTTGTGATTAGGTTCCGATGAGAAGGAGAACACCACTGCTAGTACTGGTGATAACAAGACCGCTGACAGTGGCACCAGGCCTGCTAGTGACGATAAGGACTTTCATCGTTTCGATGAGCAAGTGAACGTTTGTCTGGACTGCTGTGATCCTGACATGCCAACGCTGCCTCGCAAATACATTCGGTATATCATTGCGGTTTGCCATACGATTACAACCAACCAATGTGATGCATTCATGATATACCAAGTACTGTTTTAGTAGATATTAGCAAGTGTGTATTGAGCAATGGAGCACAGTCGCTAATGCTCCACAAGCTACGTCATGTTGCAGTTATTCACAAATGCTTTTTCTCACATGCCAGACCAACACTTTTTCGTCATTAACTGAGAGCTGTGGCAACTTTTATCAATACAATTTGGCTAACTAACGCACTAGAGAGCTTGCAACGTGCAGTTAATCATCGAAGAGAACTGCCTTCAGGTGACATGAAATACAAGAAATTTGCGCTGATGCTTACAAAATGCGCAAAAGCCTATAGCAGTTCCTGTTCGCAAATTGTCTTAGTCTGCCTTCAGCCATTTCGTTGCAATTCACTATTGAAGTGTGCTCCGCAGCTGAATATTGCAAAAATCAATAAAACCTCTTATTTTGAGAGTTCACGGTCTTTCAGAGTAATCGATGCTGATATGACTGAAAAGCTCGTCACTAGTGCTTGTTGTGATAGGCAGCATATCCGTGCCTATCTGCAACCATTTGCACGAAAGGCTGGCCAACAATGGTAAAATGACGACTTTTAAGACGGTACCGCTCTTTGATGCCTTCGTGCGCAGGTTTCCTTGAACCTAGAAAATCGAAACTTGGACCGTCGAAATCTACGTTCAATGCTGAAATTTTGTATGCAGCTTGTTTTTGTACGTCTTTATTGATTTTGGCGCAATTCACTTTCGAAATGTGTCTCGCAGCCCAAAATCGCCAAAAAATCCAAAAAACCTCTATTTTGGTGTTAAGTCGAAAGCCAGTGTACGAGTGTTAAGTCGAAAGCCAGTGTACGACTTTTTATTAGTGATTAATAGTAACCTAGACCCGTTTCTGAGATACAGCGACTTATTGGCCAAAATCACAAATTTTTCCTACCCCCTGTCATTTAGCGCCGTCGCTCAGTGTGGCTTTTTCAAATTAATGGAAAAGCTTTATGGATCCTGAAACTAGAGTCTTCCAGGCAGCCGACGGTGAAGATTTGGCCTTGCTAACTTGCACCATTTTTGACTGATCCACCCGTGTGACAGATGGACGGACAGAATTGCAGAAACGTGCTACAGCAGTATATACCTGCTTTCACGCATAAAAATTAAGTAAACACAATCAACTGAATTACCAAATAATGCAAGATTAAACAAAAATGTCTGCAGTTTGTAGATTGAGAAGTAACAGCATAATGCACATAGATAAATACACGATACTGCTAAATAGCAGTCTTATTATAAGATTCAGGCACTATTATAGGCACTATAATAGGCACAGATTATAGGCACTACGCAGTCACAGTTCGTTGTAACAAACTTAAAGTTTTCTTATATGACCAACAGTCGATTCAGCTTTTCCAGCCTGATGGACGATCGTTTGCCATTTGATACAAGTCCAGTAGTGCTGAGCATGCACTCAACAGGCACTGATGACGAGCTTATTCCGAAGTAAGCTACACTTGAGCGACTTTACTCAAAATGAGATATGACTTTTCCTGAATTTGCCAGTGTCCTAGGCATTTTATTTTATCTAACTCCTCTGGGATACTTGAATTCAGATAGTGGTCAACATCAAACGACGTCGCTGCAATGTGCGGACGCAGTTGAACGACTAGTTCGCGTTATGTCAGTTTGACAGAATTTGGCTAGCCAGATTTTTTTCCGGCGGTTACGCAAAAAATTTTATATCAGCTAAACTGGCTTAGCAATAAACTCTTTCGGTGGCTACGGCGGCTAATGGAAAAAATTTTTCGGTGACAGCGTTTATGGCGGCGGCTTAGGGGTCTAGCTCTGTCTGTCTGTCTGTCTGTCTATGTTTGCCTGTGTATGCTTGTCTGCCTGTCCATCTACATCTGTGTCTGTTTGTGTCAGTTGTTCAGCTCAGACGACTATAACTCATCTCAAAAAGTTCGTTTCACTCAAACTTTTTGAAACGTTGGACAGGTTTCGTGAGGTAACTGCTGCAGCGTTGCTATTGTTAGCATTATTGTTGTTATTGTTGCCGTTTATGCTGCTGTTGTTATTGTAACTTGTCATTCTAACAACTGAATAAACAACTTGGCAGTGACTGCAAAAACTTGAAGTGTCCATTTAATGTTTTAGTGAGGTTTTTAACAGCCTTGTCGATGGCAAATTGTCCCAGATCATCTACAGGGCCTGTCTGAGTTTAGCGATGGCTTTCAGCTTTGGTGAAAAATTATCTATAATTACGATCGGAAGAAAAAGCTGTACAGAATTTGTTTGTAAAGTCTACGTCACTTTGACGCCAAAAGCGACAAGATGCACCCAATTATTGTCAAATAGTTTAACTCATAACAGCAAAATATGAATATTCAAAATCATGATGTTGTTGCGCCAAAAATTCTTCAACTCTGTATAATGTTAAGAGAAATCTGACGTTGCTTGGCCTCTTTATGCAGATATAAATGGATCAGTGCTGCTGGATTTTTGTGTTATTCGATCAGTTTCTGAGAAAATAGCAATTAACTCTAGGGGTTGATGTTTTTTGCTGCACCCTGTAAGTGCTATGCGTTGTGTCTTAGGTCTTGCATGTTACTTACTAGGCGACTTCACTTTTTGACTTAGACTTTCACTGAGACTTTCGCTGAGCCTAAACTTCGGTCTAAGTACCTACTTAAGTCAAAAAGTGAAGTGATTTCGCTGAGCGAAAACATGGCGACTAACACGGATAGTTTGGTAAATTAAAACAGTCTGGTACCAAAAATAAACGCCGTAATGGCTACACAATGACGTAAGACATTACGTAATTACGTCATTTGCGTGCGCGGTGCAATTAAATAAGCAAGTCCAAGCGTAACTGGTTGATTTATTCCGGTTAGGTTTACCGGTTTTCCGCCATTTTTTATCGTTTAGTTGAACTTTGGTCTAAGTACAGACTTTAGCATTCACCTTTAGCTTTGGCTCAGCGAAAAGGCTCAGCAAAAGTCCAAAAGTGAAGTCGCCCATTGTCCTTGGCAGCAGTTGATAAAATGTCACCATCTACACTGTGAGGCATAAAAAACACACACAATTTTTTTACCATAACTTGAAGAAGGGTTATCCAATTTTAATAATTTTTGCTACACATATTCATGACACAACTGGCCATCAGATGGCCGTTCAGTTATCCACCTCACCCAATATCTGCTTATGCACTACCTGGGGAAAACAAAACAAGCAAAATATTGCATTTTTATTCAATGCAATAAAGGTTAAAAGGTTAAAGGTGCATATAGCTCTTAATGATCCCATCTCAGAGCTATGGAGTGTCACTTGTCATATGGGATCACACAGTGTTACCTGCCACCCGACAGAGGTGAACGCGCCCCACCTTAACCCAAGCCAGATAGGCCGGTACTCGATTTACCTACCCCGGAGGGATGGAAGGCTGAGTTGACCTAGGCGGTTGGTTACATCCCGAGATGGTTTACCTGCCCACAGGCAGTCACCCATCGCAGTATTAACCAG